>Ga0172381_10000237_pt1 | contig 67475 bp, 87 predicted proteins | sample Leawel6488metaG_FD_119754 | JGI IMG/M metagenome (GOLD analysis project Ga0172381, IMG submission 119754) | Leachate microbial communities from a municipal landfill in Southern Ontario, Canada - Leachate well 64-88 metaG | ecosystem: Engineered > Solid waste > Landfill > Unclassified | place... | reverse complement strand
TAATGCAGCCCCCGCAGCGTGATGTTGCCCTGATACTGCTGGACGATCTGGCAGCCGTTCTCGATGATCCAGGCGCGGTTAAACTTGTCCATCGGTCCCTCCTTCGATTTTGGTGAGGTCATGTCCCTGCCAGCACTTCGTTCCCGATCCCTTCTCCCGGTCCGTGTAGGTGGACCCACAGACCTTACACTCCCACGTCTTCGGGAAATCGGATTCCTTGATCACCTTCCGGATCGTAAAGGTGATATCGAAGAAGACGTTGACGCAGAACCGCTTCATGAACTCCAGTTGAGCCGGCGGATGAAAGTTGATGCTGGGGTCCAGGTTGATGGAGTATCCGACCTCGAAGTCCGCCTTGATCCCATAACAGCCCTTCTTGTTCCGCTCCCGGTAGTCCCGGTTGAAGAACATCAGCGTCTGTTCGGCGATACCGCGGCGATGGGTGGGGTCGCGCCAGGTGTTTACGTGACTCCAGAACGGTGCAGCCAGGACGCCGGTGGCCCCGGGCTTCATGATCCGATAAAGCTCTTCCATGAAGGCCACGAGGTTCTCGACGTGCTCGATGAAGTGGAAGCACCGGACCTCATCGACTGACTTGTCGGGGAGGGGGTAGGGGTAGTGGTCCAGGTTCCAGACCAAATCGACGCCAGGGTAAAGCATCTGGTCGACGCCAACAAACCCGGGCTCCTTCCGTTCCCCGCAGGCCAGATCCAGCCGCAACGGGGACGGCATCTCCCAATCGGACCGGGTCATTACGGTTCCGTGCTGGGGACATCGCGGGGCGCCAAAGTGTTCGACGTGGGCATCGTTGACTTCGTGGGTCCAGAGGCATCCTTCTTCGGGACATTTGAATAATATCATTCCGGGCCTCCTTCCTCGATCCGGGACAGGATCTCGTTCATGAAGTCGATGGCGCGATGGAAATCATATGTCTCGGCGCCCTTGTTCATCAACTGGTCCGTCACGTCCTTCAAAAACGATGTGTCGATCCCTTCCAACTGATTTTTCAGTGCCTCATAGGTGTCCAGATTGAGATTGTTGATGGCCAGGGCCAGCTTGATCGATTCGACGGCCGGCAGGTTGAACCCGCGCAGGAGGAACTTCTTCATCCGCCACAGACTGGCGATTGGGTAGGGACCGGGATTGTACCGAAGCACCCGGGCGGCCAGATCGGGCATGAAGAGGGGATCGAAGATGAAGTCGTTTTCCGCATGATGCCTCGGATTATAGGAGGCCATGCAGATGGTGAAGTCGAACGTGCCGAGCATGTCCCTCGGCTGGGCGAAGGTGCAGCGGACCAGTTGGACCAGTTCCTTTTTGATCCGGTAGCTGACGGCGTTCTTGGTGACAAACTCCGCATAGATGCGTTCTTTACCCTCCCCCTCGATGATTTTCTGAAGGGCCTTTAAATCTTCCTCAGTGCGGAAAAACAAGTCCAGATCGTTGATCTTCCGGCCCGAAAAGACCGACGTGACCGCCCCACCTGCGAGGTAGAACAGGTGCCGATGCTTGGTCAGACCGATTGCTTCGATCTTCCCATCCAAAAGATACCTCTGTCGCTCGTACATGAATCCTCCTATCTGCTGATCCGCAGCACCCTCTCGGGCATGTTTTTCCGATAGAGTCGGACTATGTCCGGCTTCTCGGCCAGTAAGCGTTCGGTGTCTACGCGCCATTTCAGCACGGTTGAATAGGTGAGGTTGCCGGCATCACAGTGGGCCTCCTCGATCTCCCGCATCTTGTGCCGGATCTGATCCTCGATGGCCCTCATCCCCTCGGCCGCCTCCCCCTCCCGCAGCCGTGCCCGCATCCATTCTTCCGTCAGAAGTTCGAGGTCGGGCCGTTCCACTCCTATCGGCTTGAAGCTACAGCACCTCCGGAAGTATGGGCACCACTCACACTCCCCGGTTGTCCCGCCAGGCTCCCGGCGCTGTCGGATGCTGTCGAACATTCGTTCTACGGCCGCTTCGATTTCCGCGACCACGTCCGGCTGCCGGGCTACTACGACCGCCTTTATCTCCAGGGGGTCCATGCAGCCACCAATCATGACGGCCTTCTCTACTCCTTTCTTGACCGCCAGGCAGAACTGGAGAATATGACTTTGCCGGTCGCTGATTCCGTTGTGTTCGAAGACCCGGAACTGCGGCTCCGTCATGACCTCGATGATCACCGGAGTCCACAAGACCTCCTTCTCCGTCCGCCCCTGTGATGCCAGTATCCGGTCGGGCAGGATGGCCATGTAGGGCAGCCGCCGGCTGAAGGTGATCGTGGTGGGCCGGTGGAGCAGGGTCTTGTATTTCTGCTGATACAGATGGGCGATCCAGTCCTGCTGGAACTCCAATGCATAGTCGGCATTGATCGGCGCCAGGACCGGCTCCCCCTGTTTCCGGAACCAGTATCGACGGCGGCACCCCGGCGCATACCCCAGGACGTCGTTGGCGTCTCGGCATTCGATGATGTTGGGGGACTCGTACAGCGTGACCCTTCGTTTCACCCGGGCCTTCTTCAGGCGTTCTTTGTGGCGGTTCCCTGAGTACATACGTGCTCCTTTGGTCCTCATCGTGTTCGCCTCCATTTCTTTGGGTTCTCCAGATCCTTGGCCTTGGTCACAAAGCAGAGCTTCCCCTTGTCGTAGAAGAAGAAGTTTTTCAGGCCGTAGTGCCACATCTTGAAGTTTACCAGGTCTTTCTCGACCTTCTCAACCCGGTCCGCGAAAATGTTCGTGAAATAGTCTCGGGCCTCTACCCATCCGGCCGTCTGGCCATACAGGTAGCCGGTCCACACCAGTACGGCCACGATGCTCAGCTTCAGGAGGGCGACGGTGGCCCTCGATCCCCAGTCCTCCCCCTTCCTCCGTCGGTTCTCTCTACGCCATTCGATCATTTCCCCTCCGGCATCCGAATCCCCTTGACCATGAATACCTTGTTGGTCCGGAAGTCATGGATATGGGCGACCACATGGCCGTCCTTGATTCCGACGTCGCCGACAAACGCGATCGGCTGGAGGATCTCCATGCCGGTCCGCGTGTCGACGGTTCCCGTGTCCCGCTGGATGAAGAACCCGTCATGGCGAAGGAAGAACCCCTTAAGCCAGTCCCAGCTCGTATCCCCGGCCATGGATTTGGCCTCCAGCATCTTCTGGATCTCGTCGGTATCGAAGACGTGGATGCCCAGGTTTAGCTGCTGCTGCTTCACGTCTGCCGGCGGGTTCGTGTCCACCCCCAGCGACCGGAGGATCGTGAACACGCCCTCCTGGAGATAATCGACGGCCCGCTGCCCTGGTTCCAATTGTTTCTCGGCTTGTAGCCGGAGGGCCTCCTGTTCGTCTTTGCTTTTCAATGCGTTCTCCTTTCCAAATCGATACAGATGTATTGGGTTCCAATCCCTTGCGGCTGAAAGCGGTTCCAAAACGGCGCGCTGCTGGTTCAAATCCTATTCGAAGCACATCTCTGCCGTTTCGGCGCGGCTCGAAGCCATTCATCCCAGCGCCAACGCAGTTCTCCTCGGTTTCCTGGGCTACTCCATCCAAATCCCTTGCCAACGCACTGCCCTTCACTTCCAACACGATGTCGTGCTTTTCATTTCGTCGCCCATGCTCTTCGGGGCGGTTCTATGCGCGACTCTTCCAAAGCGGCTCTTCGCCATTCATCTCCGTTTCAAATCAATACCAAGCCCTCGCTGATCTTCTCCTCAGCACTCCTTCACGTCGACCACCTCGAATCTGCCGTAAGATCCGTTCCGAAACTGCCCCATCCCCATGTACTGGCCATGGGCCATGAGGGCGTCGATGAGCTTCCAGGAGAGCGCCGGGTGCGGGAAAAGGTGGATCTGGAAGGTGATCTCGGTCCCCTCTTTGACATAATCCGACCGGGCCAGCGTGACCCTCGGCCCCTGCATAGTCATGGCCCGCAGTGGCCTCTCCAGGACGCCATCCGGCTTTCCGGTTCCCAGCAGGATGCGCCGGGGAAAGACGAAGACGAAGTCGTCCAGCTTCGACTTCAACTGCTTCACCTTCACGATGTCCTTGAGGACGTTCCCGGACCCCTTCAGGAATCCCTTGACGAAATAGTCGTAGACGAACATTGGACTGTCCTGATCGTCGGGGTTGAGGCGATGGAATCCGGTCCAGCCCTTTTCCTCCCGCTTTTCAACGGTCGCAGCTTCGTCATCAGCGCCAGGCGCGTATGCGGAATCCTTGCGTTTCTCCTTCTTGGCCTCGATGTAGGTCTTGTAGATTTCCGGGTCCATGGCCACGGTCCCCAGCATGGGTTCCGTGAACCTGATCCGATACTCCCGCTTCTGGATCGCGGTTCTGATCTCTTCTTCGCTCATTGTTTCTCCTTTCCTTTTAGGAATCCGGGGGTGGTCGCATCCCCATTTGGTCCAAAATCCTCGCGCCTTTGGGCCTCGTCGTTTGTCATCCCCAACTGTTCGGGCAGGATCATATCTTCCACGTACATCATTGGGATACGTTTCCGCCAGATTGCCTCGATGCTGAACTCCCCGTTCGCAATCACCTGGATGATATGGGGGGCGCTGGGCATGGGCCTGAACTCTACCCGGTATCCCTCGTCACAGGTCTTGCAGTACATAAGTTCGGAGTCCTGGCAGACCCCGGACACCAAGGGAACCAGCCCCAGCGTGACGGGAGGCTCGTTGCGATCCGGGAGCCAGAACGTCCGGTGATTGGCGTTGCCGGCGCTGGGCAGGGTCTTGCGGCACTCGAAGAGATCCCGGTGCGGCACCATGATGCACATGAACCCACCCGGCTTCAGAACCCGCCACCACTCCCTGACGGCCGCCCAGGGGTTGTCCAGATCCTCAAGGCAATGGCTCGAATAAATCCAGTCCATCTCTCCCGTGAGAATCCCCTGCAATCTCATGGCATCCATGTCGCCCAGCGTTCTTTCCCATTGGATGCAGTTTTCGGTGATGGGGTCACCGCCTGCGCCTACATCAATGCCCTTCTTATCCGGCTGGATGAAGTCCCGGAAGAACCCCTCCCTAAGCCTCCGCTGCCGTGCTTTTTCCGTCTCCATCCCCCGCTCCTTTCTTCACATACGCCGAACATTCGGCAATCGAATCCTTGCCCTTGCTATTGGGATCGAAGACGATCCCTGGATCATTCCCGGTGGGGCAATCACAGGCCGGAAACACTTTCGTGCAGCTCTTACAGAGATCGGCCCTCGGCATCGTGGCCCATATGGGCTCCTGTCCCCGGGGGGTTGTCGCCAGCCAGTCCAGCCAGGTGTCATAATCGACATGGGCGATCTTATTCAAAAACAATTCCAGCCCGTCTTTCTGCTGCTGGGTCGGGGTTGTGACGTGGGCCAGATACATGGGAAGGTCGTGGGTAGTGCAGCCCCACGTTTCGGCCAGTTCCGCCACTCTCTCGACCCGTGCCCCCATCGCCAGTCCCTCGATGAGGATCGTCCAGGCGTTTGCCCGATTCGTGACGTCGATAGGCCACACCTTTTTGACGAAGTCGCTGTCGGCCTCCGGTTCAAACCACCGCTTGAAAATCAACTCCCCATTGGTGTGCAGATAGTACCATCCGTCCATGTGTTTGCTCCTTTCTTCCCATCGTTGGGAATGCCTAAGTTTTTTCCTTTGTCGCATTGTTGATCCGGTAGGCGATGCCCAAGATGATTCGCTCCTGTGCTGATTTATTCGCCCCGGCCTCCATCGCCTCGCTATTGCTGATGCAACGATCTGCCAACGTGGCGGCATAACCATGAAACCTCTCAAATGCCTGATCCAGTTCCACAAGGAGAGCACGCACTTTGGATGTCACTCGGATTTTCATATTCCCCCCTTCCGCATATTTCCGGTTCCATCGTTCCGCATCGTCGCGGGTCCGTCCCCGCTGGATACGCCGCCTCCCCTCATTGTTGTGATGCCGCCGCGACTTCAAGACACCCTCCACTCTTCGCTGTATGGTTCGGTCATTCCGTCAAAATCCTCCATGCTGTTGCGGCGCGGATAAACTCGATCGCTTGCGGAGCGACGATGCAGTTTCCGTAGGCGCGAAGGCGTCCCACTCTTCCGGGAGCCCCATGAGCCAGCGGGAAAATGCCGGGTTTAGTTGGCCGCGCTTTTCCGTCTCGGCAGGGGAGCCAGAGGGCGTCATGCCAAAATCCATTTGTTGGACCTGGTTGCAAAGCTGCTCCCCTTTTGTTCCCCCTCCCCGTTCCTGGTATGTTTTCAGGTTTGCACAGCGGTAATCCCTCGCCGCAGGTGTCGCCCAGGGTAACAGCTTGACTTCGCTGGGTAGTGAATCCGTCCGGTCCTTCCCCATGGGAGGATTCGCCCCGTCCGATGCTCGGGTGGTCGGCCACGAAGTAAATCCGGTGTCTTTGGTGCGGCGCCCCGTAGCCCGAAGCAGGCGTAACGGTCGCCCCGCAGGCGTAACCCAATCCTTCCAGGTCAGCTTGAACAAGGTCGAGCCAAGACAGGCCGTCACCACTTCCAACCTGCTCGCCAAAAATCGTTGAAGGTCGGCGCTGCTCAATGAGATGGAACCACGCCGGCCATAAGTGCCGCTCGTCAGTAAACCCTTTTCCTTTGCCTGCCGCGGAGAAAGGTTGACAGGGGCATGATCCTGTCCAGACCGGTCTATCGTCGGGCCATCCCGCAGCGCGCAGGGCATAAGACCACACGCCGATACCGACGAAGAAATGGCATTGGGTGAATCCCATAAGGTCATCTGGTCGAACATCTTCAATGCTCCTGTCGTCAACTATTCCTGGCGCGATCAGTCCGGCCTTGATGAGATTCCGTAGCCATTGGGCCGCGTAAGGCTCTATCTCGTTGTAGTAGGCGGTCACCCCACCCTCCCCGTAATCTCCGCCGCCCGTCGAGGGGCGGATTTCGTGTGCCGCTCAAGCATTTCGTCATTTTTGACAATTTTATATGGGGGACGCCACCAGGGCAAACCTGATCCGGCCTCCCACCGGAAATCGGAGGCTTTCTGCCGGCTCGTTTATCCCTGGCAGTTCCGGGCCGGCTGTTTAAGGCTGGCGCTTTCTCCCCCTGTGCGTTTATGGCGAGCGGTGCGGGTTTGGCATCTGATTTATGTTCCCGCTGTTTAATGGCTTCATCAATTCGTCCACCAGTGCCTCTCCCATGCCATTGGCCGGCATATCGGGGACTTCTTTGACGGCTATTCGGTTCATAATCCCGCAGACCTCCGGAAGCATCCCCATCAGCGCCCCCGCGCACCTTCTATCAAGTTCCTGGGGCATGGTCATAAAAACATTCATCAACCCCTGGAGCAACGAAATAACCGACATCTGTTGGGGGCGGCAGGAATGGATTGCTGCCATGAGCGCGTCGCCCATTTTAATGGCACCCTCGCAGTTCCCCGCGTGTTCTGCGCGATCCCTGACCTGCTTCCATTCTGCGTCCAGCCTGGCGGTCCCGCCGTCGACAAGATGTCTCAGATGTTCCCAACTGATTTCTCCTACCTCAACCCTAAAATCGTCCACGGATATATCTCCTCCTCTCGTCTACAGCTTCCCCTGGGTCATTCTGGTGACCTCATCCTTCAGCCTCCGATACACGCCCCATTCGAGGAAGATGGTGTTCGAAGGATCGGTGGGCAGACCGTTCCGGGTCGTCAGAACAACGCCAATCCCCCGCGAGTCCCGTTCCAGATAGACACTATCGCCGAGATATTCGGGCTGGGGAACCTTGCTGGCATCGTGGCCGTCGACAAGAACGAGTGTGATGACCCCGTGGGGATAGTATCGCTGTGATTCCTGCCACTCCGCTTCATCGAGAACGCGATGGAAGGCTTTCTTGAAGGTGACCATGGCCTTGGCATGGGCCTCTACTTTGCTCTCGGCCTCGATCCGGATGACGGCGTCCGGGTCAACGGCTATCCCTGATGGATGCGGCACCCGCCGGTACTGCTGGCCAAACGTCACATAGAAATTCATGGCCTCTCTCCTTCCCACCCACATATCGGGCAGTACGGGCGCGCGCTCGTGCAAACGTGGCACGGCGGGTTGATGTGGCAGGAGCAGGAGCCTTCCTTGATGGTGTCGATGATTCCCGCGCAGCCCTTCCTCCCGCAGGTTTCGCCCTCCTCTGTGCCCTCAAACAGTTTGTCGAAGCAGATTTCGCAGCTTCCGCTGAGCTGGTATTCGCCTTGGCCGGCCTCCGAGTAGATACGGTCGGCGACCGGTTCCCCGCAGAAGACACAGCATCCCGCTGCGATTGCAGCTTCCTTCGACGGGAATGGTGCCTTGATCTCCTTCAATAACGCCTCACAAGTCTGCTTGATCTGATCCGTCATGTCTTCTCCTCCTTTTCCACGATGTTACGATCTGCCTCGATTAAGGCCCGGAGGTACTCGCCCCGGGAACATTTGTTCTTTTTGGCACGCCTGGTGATGAAGAGGTCGTCTTCGATCCGTAAGTAGAAGACCCGCTGGATCATCTTATCAGCGGCCGCCACTTTCAGGACGTGCTCACAGGATGACTTCCCCGCCGTCAGTATCCGCCCGTGCTCCTGATACATGGCGATCCCGCACTTTGCGCACTCACCAAGGTACCGGAGTCGGTCATCGTCCTTTTTTGCCACAGGGCCGCTCCCCCTTTCATACCAGATTGATGAGTTCCAGTGCCTTCAGCGCCCGGTCAAATTCCGCCGAGTCCTCCGCGTAGCTTGATTCCTCGCCGTCGTTGTCCTCGTCTTCCTCGTCACGATCAAGGATGACGATGGAAGCATCTCCAATGCCCTTGGTGGCGTAGACGGAATTGATCAGGCCCCCCGAGAGAATCACATAGAGTTTCGGCTTTACCGCCCTCTCCTCCAGGGCAATCCTGGCCGACTCTTCAATGTAGTTGCGGTAGGCAACCCGATCCAGATCGGCAAAGTCGACGTCAAGGGCGTCGCAGAGGTGCCGGAGGTCGAAGAGGATGTCCGCGACAGTCCCGTGGTCAAAGTCCTCATACCCCGCAAGGATCGCCCGTTTAGCAATAATTGTCCGATAGAGCTTTGGATTTTTATCGATCAGCTCTTCGGGAACCTCTCCCAAGGGGTAGTGCGGGATTGCGTCCCATTTTTTCACTTGCTCCGCGTTCAGTTCACTAAATGCTTTCATGGGTGTCCTTTCTGCGTTGGGCCGCGGCGTCGATGTGGCTCTGTTCGACCCCTTCAGCCAGAAGAAACGCGATTTGAGCAGTTTGGCCGGCGTTATTCAGGTCGGCGGCTTTTGAATCAAAAACGTCTCGCACAAGCTCGTCCAGCATGGTTTGATCATAACCCATCCTCGTCATCCTCCTCCCCGAAGTCTAAATCCATACGTTCCGCGCACTGGTCAATCCGTTCTGCCTCGATCTGCATCAATCGACGGTTCAGCGAATTTTCCCCCTTGCCGATGATCCCGGTCATGCTGATTGGCCCCGTGACGACCGTATAGCGCAATCTGCGCCCAGCGTTTAACGCTTTCTCGATCTTATCTTTTTCCATCATGTCCTCATACAGTTTTCCGGCTGCTTTGCCTTGATCCACAGGGGGTTATCGATAGTCCCCTTGGTGGCGATCAGATAGGTACTGTCTAACTCCTTCATGACGATGCCCTCGTCCCCTTCTTCAATGGCCATCTGGTAGAGCATCTTCTTGCCTGTGTGAATGGGCACCGATACCAGAATCCCTTCAATGTCGCGGGTGGCCAGCTCCAACAATGCCCGCCGTGACCGCCATGGCTGGCCGAACAACCACTTCCCCTCCCACATCAGAATATCGAAGGCGTAAAACAGGTCTTTGATGTCTTTGGTCCGGTTGTTCTGCATCTCCCCATCAATGACGGTCATCGGGGGTAATCCCGCTAACGCTTCCCGGGTGATCGGCAAGGGATTGGGAAACAGCCGGTGGCTGCTCGTCCATAGATCGAGCTTTTCCGGTTCCCTGATTGCAAGGCACCGCCAGCCGTTTTTCTTCCGCTCGGCGATCCAGTTAGGTTTCTCGTAGTTCGATACAAGCTCTGGATCAATACGATTCGGTTTGTTGGGGTAATAGTAGGGGATCAAGTCCTCGTCCTCCATGCGGCACAGACGCCTTGACCGGGTGAAATCTGCTGGTGATCGAGCCGGCAGATGTCAATCCGTTCTTTCCCTTTGTCGCCGTGCGTGATGGGTTCCTTGATCGCGTCGCGGTTCACACAGGTTTCACAGGCTTTGGCAAAGTGCTGAATCCTGTACTCTCTTCGGCTCTGCGTTACTCTTTCGGGCATCTTCTCCTCCTTTCCCACGTCTTAATTTCTTTGCGATGGTATATCCATGCCAGACCCAGGATGTAGCCAAAGTCCCATGACGCGGCTCGGCTGCCACCATCTCGATATTGGGGCGGAGGCTCCCGGGTTTTGTCTTTGTTCTTAGATACTCCATCAGCAAATCCAACAAGAAATTCCCTTCGCAGCGCGATTATCTCTTCCACCATCTCGATATGAAACGTCCAAATATAGTCCCCATAGGGAGATTCCGGGCAGAAGTAGGGGTTGGCCCATTTTATCTTCTTACGTCTGCATGATTCACGATCAGCGAGGGGGGCCAGAAAGTCTTGGGCAAGCGCAAGCGTGTCTTTGACGTATTTACCGCTCACCAGCTTCCCACCGTGTAGTTCGGCGTGCCATGCGGCATAAATATAGTCGAGACGGTAACGGTAGATCCATTGCCCATCCTTGAGTAACGATGCGGGGATGGTGGAAGTAATGATGGTGCGGACACTTTTAATCGTTTTCGGAAGTCCCATGGTGTCTCCTTCCGGGGGATATCGCGCCCCCGGTCGCGGCTGGCTTATAGTTTGATCGCCGGCTTGTTCTGATTGACGCCGGCGAGGGCCACGGCTTCCTTGGTCTTCTTATCCATGGTCACATGGTCATGAACAAAACGCTCGGTCGGTTTGATGACCTCTTCCGACTCGAACCATTTCATGAATTTCTCCTCGCCCAGCAACTGGATGAGTTCATTCAGATCGTCTTCGTTCAGATCATCCTTGACCTTCAGGGTGAAACAAGACTTGAAATAGTCGGCATACTGCTTATCCCCGACCGTGCCCATGATCACGGCCGCCTTGCTGCCGGGGATTTTGTTGTACTGGCTCGTCCAGACTACAGTCACCGATAGGTTATCGACGGTTGGGATCTTGAGCGCACTTTGATACGCGTGCCGGCAAAGCTCTTCCCTGGCCGCCGCGATGGTGACAAGGAGCCTTGCCGATTTCTCGTCAAAGGCTGCCTTCGCACTGTCAAACGCGTTCTTGGCCTTCCGTACTTCCGTGGCCAGCTCTTTGGTGGCGTTGTCTACCGTCAACAAGGGTGTTGCTGATTTGCTTTTCTCTTCGGGTTTCGCTGCCTTCCTCAACAAGGCTTGCAGACCCCCGCTAGGTGCGAGTTTTACCGCTGCTTCTGCCATGATCCTGCTCCTTTCGTTTTTCGATGATTTCCTTGGGGTGGACGATAAAATCGTCATATCCGGCCGCGCAGACTTCAATATCTCCGGTGGGGTGAATTTTGCGCACTTTGCGCCATCCCTTCACCCATCCATAGCGACAGGCAACCTTGATCTTTACCCAGCTCCCGATTTTCATGATCATCTCCCCTCAGTCGTTCCATCCGTCATAGCTGCCCATATACGACCCGTCGGCTTCGGCCTGATCGCGCTCGATCTCTTCCGGAGTTTTGCGCCTGTTCAGTTTGAAACAGTCGGGGCATCCCTTTTTGTAGCCCTTCTGGCGATGCCGCCAACACGGCTGTTTTAGCTTCATCAGTCTGAAAACTCCTTTTTCTCGATGTACTTACCATCATCTTTGGGCCAGTATGCTAACAGGCCGTTGTTATGAACATGAGGGATAAACAGCTCAACAGTGCCCAGCCTGTCAGTGCCGCGCACCGAATAGGAAAAGGTGTGTTGCAAGCGTTCGAGGTATTCCCGATATTGCAACCGGGCCGGCTTCAATCCCTTACGTCCAATATAAATTTGGGTTTCGCCTTCAGTCTGGTCCCACCTGGAGTTGTTTCCGCATCCTGGCCTTTTCTTCTCCTTTACCCGATATGTTACCTTGTAAATATTCATCTAAACCTCCTTGGCTGGGTCTCTACCAGCTCTTTCCAGGGTGCACAGAACCAGCGTTCTTTCTGTACGTCATAGATGATCGTGGGGCCATTATGGGAGACGTAGAGGAGCCCGACATTACCCCAATAGTTCAGACTGTTGTGCTGGAGGTAGTGGCCGAACCCATCACCGTGCATCAGGGTGTTGATCCGGACCATTGCGTCATCGATCTTCCGGGGCGTTGTGGCTTCCCTGATTGCAAGACATATATCCTCGGCTATGATGTCGGCATCCTTGGGGTCGTAGTGCTTCAAGAGGTGGTCCCCTAGCCGGTCTAAGATGGTCTTTTTCTGCATGTGTGCTCCTTTTGGGCTGGGCCGGGCCAATACCGCACCCGGCCGCCATGCGCCCCTGTTTTAGAAAAGACTTGGTTGCGTCGGTGGCGCGGTCAAAGAGAAGTTCCCGCTTTTCTCGTTCTGTTCGACTATGGCGGCGTGGTCGTCCTCTTGCTTGGGTGTCAAGGGCTCGGGTGCGTCGATGGTCACCATAGCCACATTGACCCCGGTTCCGGCCTCCTTAAAGCTATTGGGTGGAAGATCCTCCCATTCTTCAGCGCGGTCAATAAAGGCTGCGCGTTGCTTCGGGCCGGCCGCGCATAATGTAACCAGACGGCCGCCAGGCTTCAGCATGGTCAAGGCGTGTTCGATGTGCTTGATATCGATCCCATGATCAAAGGGCGGATTCATGATGATCCGGTCGAATTTTCCGGTCATGTCAAAGGTAAAAAAGTCTTTACAGATCACCCGACAAGGAAGGTCAACTAACATTTGGCAAAGATCCCCGTTGATTTCGACGGCCATCACTTTGCTTGTGGGTTCTGCTCTCAGGATCGCCCGCACAAGGGCGCCGGTCCCGGCCTGGGGCTCTAGCACGTCCATGTCCGGCTCGATATCAGCACGGGCCACCATTTGGTCAGCAATATCATCCGGCGTGACAAAAAGATTCGGTGCAACGACTATTTTGACCCCTTCCTTCAAGGCATCTTTGAGCACGTCGAATTTGGTCGGCTCCGGTTCTACATAAACATGGCGCGGGGGGGCGTTCTGGTCCCGTTCGGGCGGGGCCAGCTTGGGCGGCGCTTCCTGTTCAGGTGGTGGCGGGTCTTTGCGTTTCTCGTCTGTCAAGAATACGGATATGATGCCAAAACGGTCACGGTCGGCGGGATATCCGAATTTTCGAGCGACAAAGGCTTGAACGGTGCGGACCCTGTGGCGTCCTGCCGTTTCCGTGGCCTTTAATACCGTGCCTCCTTTGCTGTCGTGATAAACGGCTGCATAATCGGCCTTTGTCATGTTGACGGTGTTTTCGCCCGGATAGTTGCACATAGGGGGCAGGGCCATTGCTTTCTTGACCTTCTCCGCGTCCCCGGGTTCGGGGGGCCGGTAGTCCTTGACATCCTCAATGCTCACGGTTGAAACATAGCGGCGATTGGTGCCCAGGCTGCAAATCTTGCCATCTTTCCGGTTGATCTTGACAATTAGAATCCATTCGCCCCGAACCAGAACCCGGCCACCCAATTCTACCTCTGCCCGATCTGTGATGATTCCGCCTTGCTCCTGGAGCATGGCCCTTTCATAGGTGATTCGGTTCGCTATGTGCTGCAACCATCGCGCGGATCTGGCTTTGATCGTCTCCAGGTCTTCAACCGGCACCCATGACCCGCCCCGGGAGCCTTGCCCACAATAGACGTGCGGGATAGAGGGCGCGTCTTTGTCGGCGTCCCATTTCTGCTGAAGGATGACGGCTTTATCACGGGGCGTATAGCTGGCGATAATCCGTCTTTGATCAGCTTCAAGAGTTTTGATCCTGCGCGCTCTCACGGCTGGGAGTTCCTTGTACTTAGCAGCCCTAAGCGCACCCTTCGCCCTGGCTTCCCAATATTTCGACGTCTCCCACATTTTGATTGCGTGGCGCATCCCGTTTTGAATGCGCTCGGCGTCCTTCCTGGCTCGCTTCTCGCTGTGGTGCCCGACAAGGATGGGTTGGCCGCCCTCAAACCGTTGGGCAATCCCATCCACGGCAGCGTGCGCGCGGTCGGCCTCCTCGGCGCGTCGTTCGCTGTACTCGTCAAATCGTTCAGCCCGTTCCTCGGCTCGATCCACAAGGCTTGTGTCTTCGTCCCCGACCTCGCCGCATAGCTCGATCATCAGGTCTTCGCGTTCCGGCGTCCACATCGGGGCGACGAACAGCTTTTGCTGTGGTGCCCATATAAACCCGGCCGCCCTTACTCGCTGATAAAGATCAGCATCCAGGCGAGCGAAAGGATAGAAGCGGATTTTGTTGTCCTCGGGGTCATAGGTGGCGGTGCCTTCAAGGTCTTTGTCATCGTTCATTTTTTCACCCTCAAATAGACGTATTTAGACAGCATAACTGTGTTGAATATCTCCCGCACCAAACACCATTTACTTTCAGCCAACGACGGGTTGTCACAAAAGAACAGTATTTCCGCGTTGTCGGGTGCGTCACAATCAAAGGGGATTTGCATTGTCTTGTTTTTGATCACCTGGCCCGCCCTGAGCACAAAAGGTGGGTTGGTCACGTACTCCGGCCGTACTCCTGTATCAAAGAATAGGGTTTTCAGTTTCCCATCGTTGGGAACGGGGGCCGGCGGTGTATAGGCTCCGCTATAGGCTCGGCGTGGATCATAAGCGTCTATAAGGATTTCGCCCGGCTCCGGGCCGACTTCGTTCAACGGCTCTTCGAGTGATTTCCTGTTTTTCGACATGATTTGAGGGGCGGCTTTGCCGGTAGCCCGCCCCTCCTGTCCTAAGACTTCAACCGAGTTGATGCCGTCCTCGTCCCAGCTCACCGCGACATGGACCAAGCGCCGACCATATTGCACCTTGACGGAATCGATTGTCATTGTTCCCGCCTCCATTCCTTCTGTGCCCGCGCCTCTATGCGCTGGATCTGCCTGGCGCGCTCCTTCATCTGGTGGATGATTGCCGGCGGCAACAGCGCGGCCAGCTCTGCAGCTGTCTGCGTCCGCTCGGCTCTCGTAAACTGGTAAGGCCGCTCGGGCTTCCTCGCTCCCTTCATGCTATCACCTCCCGTCTTTGTTGGATGATCCTGTTATCTTGTCGAGTCCAGGATACACTAACCTTTGCGCGTGTCAAACTAAACGTTGTCCCGGTATTTCGCGCATCTATGCCCCTATGTTATACATCAACCGCCATCGCGCAGCCCGCCCTCTCCGGCCGCTCCTCGCTCTTTCGATCCCTGCCGCATCCTCCCCTATCCTTGACCCACCCTGTCTCCTGGCCCGGCCCTGTCCTCCCCGTCCTTGTACATCGATCAACCTGCCAAGCCCAGGCAACCCCAAGCCCTCCCCGCCTACCCCCATCGTCAACCCCACCCCCAGCAAGGACAGGCCCTGCCCCCGCCCTCCCCCTGTCTGCCTGCCTCCAGCCCTTAGACCATCCCCGTCATCCCCTGGGTCTGCCCGGTCCTGGGCCTAGTCATGTCCCTATATTTTCCCTATCGTTAAGAATGCTTAACCCCGAGGGGGGGCCAGGGGTCAAACCGGAACTTTGACCGGCAGGGCTGATCGGGGGGGCGTACCTCGTGTGTGGGGGGCCACCTGGAAACCCGGTCCCAACGTTGGGAAAGGATGCTTGAGGCTAGGGGGGGACGGGGAGGACAGGCGACGGGGGTCGTCTAGGGAACTGACCGGCCCCGAAAATTTCAGAAAGTGATTTTTGGAATGGGTTGGAATCAGGGGAGAAAATGACCCTTGCTCACGGGGCCAGTACCCTCCGGACAACGACGTAGAGGTGGAGAGGGTCGGAGGCTTGGAACCCAGCCGCGAGGCCCTTGGCGGCCAGGTGGCTGATGAGTGCTTTGGGATCGGGGTGACCGGCAACCGTGCAGACTGGTTCTAGCTTCATCTCCCGGCAGATCGCGCGGACGAGGCGCTTATTTTGCCGATGCTTACGGAATTTATTCATGATCGTCGCTCCTTTCGCACCCGGGGCGCCTTCGGCCAGACGTAAGCTCCGAGGACGTCTTCGAACTCCTGTTCTCGCCGCGCCCAGCCACCCTGTCCGGACGCAGAACTGCGGAATACAAAGGGGTTCGAGGGGTTCGGACGGGCGAGGACTTTTTCAGCGAGGAAGTTGAGCTGAGCGGGAGAGAGATGCGCATCCCTACAGATCCAGTAGGAAGAGAGGGGGAGGCCCCAAAGACGCTCGGGGATGTTAGGGGGAAGGAGCAGATAGATTAAGTGCTCCCGGTGCCACTCCAGAAGGAACCCGGGGTGGTACTTGCATCCGGACAGGTACTCGAACAGGGCTCGGCCCACGGCCTTCCGACACAGATCGTTACAGCAGACGGCGACATGGTTCATCATGGCAACCTCCTGACGGCGTCCATGGCCGCTTCTCCCCGGATTCCCTCCCACACGAAGACCGGCAGTCCCCTCCATTTCGTCCGGGCGAGTCGTTGATAGAAGGGTGTCGCGTATGGAACGTCCGGAACGGCTGTCTCGGCGGGAAAAACCTCCAGCGGCGTCATGATCCCGACCCGAAGAGAATCGCGGCCCACCGGTACCGGCATCCGGCGGCCATGGGCGAGCCCGCCGGCAAGAATGACCAGCTCCATCACCGCGGCACCTCCGTTCGCTCGTAGACCTCGCACCAACCGCGGACGAGGTGGTGCTTGAGGCCGATAAGGTCGAAGTCCCCCTGTCCGCACCAGGGGCACTGGACCGGGACGGTCGGCGGCTTCCAGCCGAGCCCAATCAGCGCCTGCTGAACCTGCTGCTCCCGGGTGTCGAGGATCGATCGGTAGATGACCTGCTCCGGGGTTTCTGCTTCGCGGGAAACAAAGGCGTTCCGGACTAAATCCTGTTCGATCACCCCCGTCTCTAACACTTTGGTATTAATTGTGACTTCCATTCCTTTCTCCTTTCGGTCCCGGGCTCTTTGTGCTAGGACACGGATACCTGCGTCTAAGATATCTCTGCTGCGAACCATACCGCCACCTCCTGTCGATAGAACCGCGATGTATAGCTTGGCCAATCTTATCCACTCGGCTTGAAGCCGAATCGTTCTCAACGAAGATTTGACATGCTCGAATACGTCCATAAATTAACTCTCCCTCCACTTTGCCACTTAAAATAGGGGGTATCCCTCCACTTTAAACTAAAAAGTGCCGGTTTCTTCGGGGTCCGTACTGGCCGTCCCTCCACTTTGTGGTAAAAACAGGTCTGGCTCACTCTCCTTGCCGTGCTTCCAGTCATGGCGCTGCTGCTTGTTCACCTTCTTGTGGCAGGGGACACAGACGGTTGCATGGAGATCGAGGGGGCAGCCGGCCCCGCCGTCATGGACGGCGACGACGTGGTGGTCTTCCCACCAGCGCCGACCGGTGTCCTTGGGCCATGGCGGGCGCTTGGCGAACTGCGGGTTCGGGGCCTCCCGGATGTACCAGAGGGGGTCCTTGCGTGCCTTCTGGCGCTCAATGATGGTGTCGATGCCGCAAAGCGAGCATACCCCGTGATCGCGTTCCTCCAGCTTCCGGGCGCAAAAGCCGGGGTCGGACTCGATGCGGAAGTACTCGACGCACTTGTCGCCACAGAATGACCGGCGGCCCCGGGGCACCTCGGTACCGCAGTACCGACAGAGGGCACGGCCGTTCGGACCCTTGGGCAACTGCTCCGGATCCACCCAGCCCGCATCCGCCCGCACCCTCTTTGCTCGTTTCTTACGTTCCCAGCGATACTTGGCCACAGCCTCACCACATGATTAGCAGGCCCCGGAAGGGAAGCCTGTGATGCTCCTTCTCGAAGAAGGCCAGCAGCTGTTCAAAGGAATCGAACCCGTCGTCATAGGCCAGCTTTTCCATGTCGGCATGACGAAGCCACACCCCCTCGACATTGATGCCGTGGGACTCGATCGTGATCTCCCGGGACGCTCTTACACCCGGAGATCCCCAGCTTCCGGCAGCTCTTTGTCCGGAGGCCCGTGTACAGGAAGAGGGTTTCGCCGGCATGGGGGTTGCGGCCGTCACGGCGTTTGGCCCTGATGGTCTGCCGTTTTTGGCCCTCTTCGACCAGGGGGGCGAACTGCTTCTTGAATCCTAAGAGGGGCATGGGTCGCCTCCTTCCCGCTTCTCCGTGCCATGAGTTTCCCTAATATGGGCGTTAAGGTGTAATCCTACTTGGTGGTCTGCTTCACGGATAATTTCCGGTGAGTTTCCGACACAATAGACACGGAAAAGAAGATCGCACCATGGACACTCTATTTCCCGAAATGGTCCCGACTCTTTCCAATGCAATGACGGTTCTGATGTCTTCTCCAGCAAGGACCGGATCAGCAAGAGCTCGGCCAAGATCCGGGTGCTGTCGGAGACGCGCAGATCCCGCTCGGCGATGAGGCTGTCGATCTCCTTCCGGTAGTGGTCGGAGAAGAACCCGGCAAGTTTCTGCGCGGCGAAGGCCCGATCACGAGGGCTTGGGGCCTGCATGACAGAGACGGCATGATCGTATTCCTGGAATGCTCGAATGCATTCTTCCCTCGGGGGTAGTCTACTTTCCATCTTTGACCTTCCTTTCCATCCGGACCAGCTCCTCGTCCGGCTCACCGCCCTGGCCGGGCAGCTTCCGCATGATGTAGCGGCCGCGGCCCAGCCGCTTCTCGATCCCCCAATGGAATCCGTCATGGATGAAATTTTCGATGGGGAACGTCTCCTTCAGCTTCACCCGGTACCGGCCGCGGGACATCGGTGTCATGCTTATGACGGTCAGTGATATCCGCTCGGGTGGTTTGACGTCTTCCATCAGCTCCTCCCTTCCGCCCGGCCCATCAGCATGGCCATTTCTTCCGCGGACTCGAATACGACCACCTGGAGGCCCTTGGAGAGCCCTGTGAGGACGGCGCTGGCTCTCTTGGTGAAGACGTCCCCACCGCAGATCCCGGTGATCGTGAAGGTAAGGGCGGACTTGATCCAGGCGTTTTTCTCGTCCACCTGGTCCATGAGCGCGAAGACTCCGTCGACGGCCAGGATGGCGTCCTGGACCTGTCGGGCATAGGCGGCGTCCTGCCCCTCGGCGGACTTCAGCAGCAGCCCCTTCCACTTCTCTACCTCGGCCTTCATCAGGATGATGGCCTTCTCCATTCGATCACTCATTCTCCTGCCTCCCGTTTCTTCTCCCGGAGTTCTACCAGTTCAAGACTCATCCGGGTTGCATAGTCGTGAAAGTCGGCGTCTCGCCAGCGACAAGTCTCATTCGACAGCCGTACCAGCTCCTCGAACCGTTTGTCCCCCACCATGGCTCGTAAAACCTCCCGGACCTCCCCCGGGCATTCTCTTGCCCACCCATCGTGATCATCCAGGCAGAGCCCCATCCCGCTATCGGTCTCGAAGGCGGTCCCCATTTTGTTTCGGCCGAAGACGTGGTGGCCGGATGTCGCCGGCTTCGTGCATCCGGGGCGCCGGCAGTAGGGGTCACGTTCCACCACAATGACCTGGAACAACTTGTAGCACTGCTTCTTGAGGTTCATTCTTCGGCTCCTTGGATGGTGATGTAGACGCCGGGTTGTTCCCCGTAGAGCTTCATGGTCGCCGGCATCAAGCAGACCTGTTTGTCATCCTTCCAGGCGACCGACGTGAGGGCGTCCTTGACGCACCGGATCAGTTTGTCCAGATCCGGGGTTCCGGTATGAAAGGTGGGGGCCCCAGGCTTCAACTGGCCATTGGCCCGATAATGGCTTTTGGGCCGCGGCATGATGAACCGCAGCTCCAACGAGATCGGGCCGGAGACCGGGACGCAACCGGAGTCTTCGGCAACACTGAAGATCCTCGATGCCCACGGCTTTTGCCTCTCCGCGTTGTCCTGGACGACGACGGCGAACTTCATGTTCGGATTTTTGAATGCCTTCCCACTGCCCTTTCCCACGGGGATCCCAGGGACAAAGAAAGAAATTCTGCTCATTCCACCCCCAGCTTCTCGGCTATACGGTGTAGGTGTTCCCATTGGGAATCGGATAGCCGGGTGCGATCCCCATACGTGTCGTAGCGGTCCATGTTGTCTTCCAGGAAGTCCTGCTCCCACGATGTCAGACCGTCAATGATTCCCATAGCCACCTGCTCACTTAGACGGTCCAGTAGCTGGCATTGCTCGTCGTCAAGAAGCTCCATGGGAAAACCTCCGGCCGATATCACGGACCGTCTCTTCCAATTCGGTCTTGCCTCTCCCGACGCGAACCTGGAGGTTAAGAGCGATCGGACCCCACCACTCCGGTGGGATGGCGGGCTGTTGACTCACGAGATGCAATATCTCGGTGAACGTCGCATACTCGAGCTCCATGGACATGATCGGCTGAATCGCACTGGTGGCGATAGCCACTTGTCGCGTCCAGGCCAGGTATGCCCGGATGGTCGCTACCACCCTCCGGATGAACCTTGGCAGAAAAACCTCTATCTTCCTTCCCATTCCTCGCACCCCCTTCTATCTCCCGGTAAATCTTCAGAATCGGGGAACCAGAAGCGCTTCTTCTGGCAGCAGGCCCATCGGTAGCCCTTCGGGTTCCCCGTCTGGAATCCATACGCTTTACACGTTGAGCATATGCGATCCTCTAAAGACATCGCCTACCTCTTCGCGTGGTGGGAGCGTTTCTTGAGGACCGGTTTCGGTACGCGGATCGGGTTCGATGCGCGGATCGAGCTCTTCATCTGCTCTGTCACCATTTTTGTGCGGTCGATTTCGGCTCTCAGTTGCTCCCTAAACTTCCGAAGGGCCGCAAGCTCGTCATCAGGGATAACGCTCTGGTTTTCAGGGTTTTCGCCGAACGATTCGGTGTACTCGACCTTGTCCTTGTTGACGTGGACCATGCCTCCGTCGGGCTTCTTGAAATGCATCCAGACGGAATCCCCCGCCCACTTTCCCGTGACCTTTTTGTAATGACCGCTGTCGAACGCTACCAATGTTTCTCCGGGTTTGCCTTCTGCCATGGTACTGCTCCTTTCCCCTTTCGGGATTAAGAAAGTTGTTTCGACCCATACTCCCGGAGGAGGCCATTGACCGCCTTCATCTCGGGGCTGGACCTGTTATACTCCTCCCAGGACAGGTCACCATGAAGGGCCTTGATGGCCTTCTTTGCCTGTTCTAGGACCTCTCGGACCCTGGTCACCCGTTCCTCGCCTTCCGGGAATAATCCGCCGCACAAGCGGCACTTGACGAACAATCTCTTCCCGATCTGGTCGAGGGGATGGGGACAGGTATCCGTGGGCTTCAGCGCACGCCTGGTCCCGCCCTTCTCCCGGATGTTGTTCTCCAGGTCCTTTACCGTGTTGGTTTCGGCCATGTGCAACCAGTCCAGGATCTTCTGCTCGTCCTGCATGGACCGGATGATCGGCATGATCATGGCCAGTTTCGAGAAGTCGATCTTCCGGATCAGATCCTGGTGCTTGGGTAGCAGGGGCCCGACCCCCTTCCAGATCTGGATCATCCGATCGCCGTTCGACCGCTTGATCGTCAGCTCCTTCTCGACCCACTCGAAGAAATTCTGCGCCTCAGAGCCGTCCTTCTTCCAGTCTTCTCCCTTTTGGGCCTCATAGAGGAGCTTCCCGACGATCAGGTATGCCTCGGCCCCGCGCAGGTAATTGGTAATGATGGCGTTCTTGCGCTGTGCCGGGGTCGGTTTCCATTCCAGGACCGCCGACAGGGTGTCCGGCGACTGTCCTGCCAAAATTCCGGTGGGTGATTTCATTCTACTCGCCCTCCCTCTCCTGCTTGATCAGGTAATCGATGCATTCGATCTTCGTGTTCTGGCCCGGCCTGAAGCCTTCCTCCGGCTTTCGAGCCGAGTAATACCCACGGAGAAACGTCAGCATGCCCAGGATCAACGCCGACGCCGACGCCACCTTCTCTTCGGGCTCCTTCTGGACCGCCGCCAGCGGCCACACCTTGATCGTCTTCATGCCGTCGGGGAGGATGTAGGCCTTGTCATCCTTGACGCTGATGAGGATTCCCCGGGCTTCCTCGGCCGGGGTGAAGGAAGTCTCCCCACCCACCTCAACCGCCTTGAACGCGATCACCCTGTCCCTGTCCTTTAACTGCTGCTCCATCATTTCATTCTCCTTTCGTTAACAGCTTTTGCCCCTCCGGGGCTCCGATAAGAATTGGCGGGGAAAACCTTCCACCTCCCTGTTCATGAGCCCCAGGAAGATACTTGACCTTCCCCGCCCCCCTCATAGCCGCGTACAACCCCACAAAATCCTTCTCCTTCCACTTCAATTCCTCGTTGGTCCACAGGCAGGCAGCCGGCCACCCTCCCATGAATTCGATCACGTCGTTGATTGCAGGATCGGCGAACTGAATTGAATCGTAAGGGCTCTGAGTCTTCAAGGCCTCCATGAATTTTATCCAGGCGGCCAGACCCTGGTCCTTCTTTCCCCCTAAAATCTCGGTGAAGTCTACCAGCTTCGGAAACCACGCCTTTGTCCGGATAATCTCCTTGGCGGCGGCCTCGATCTGCTCGATCGAATACTCTCCGAGTCCTTCGAAATAGAGGGCAGAAACGTCCTTCGATAACTCTTTGTCATAGAACTCTTCTAAGACCCCTATTACTTTAGCAAATCTAAATTTGTCTTCGCGCGTCATTGTTCCTCCAACCATGCCTTGATCCCCCGGTGTTTCTGGTTTTTACGGTCATCGTACTTCCCTTCCAATACCTTGGGGAAGTTCTTGGGCCGGATAAGCCATTCGAGGTCGGCCCTGAAATTCGAAATCTTTCCCATCAGAAAGGGGCATGTCTTCACATAGCCAAAGAAATCCTCCCACCATTCCAGCGTTTGCCTCTCCGTAGCCTCGTTCCACCTCGCCCTCAAGATGGACTGTCTGGCTGGCGTCCACATCTGCACGGCGATCAGCTCAGGTAGGATCCGGTTGTAGGCGGCGACGATCTGCTGGTGGGGACACTCCATCCTTGCCTGTTCGGGCCGGGGTTGATCAGGGGTCGGAACCTCGGGTTCAGACGTAAAGATGTCTTTGTCTGTTGTAGTGTCTATAACAGTGTTTATTGTGGTACCCTTTTTCGGCAACAGATCGTTGCCTTTTTCGGCAATAATCATTGCCTTTTTCGGCAACGTTGCCTTTTTCGGCAACGGCATCCACTCCTCGTAATTCTTGTTTATTGAATACCACTTACCTTTGTCGTTGCCTTTTTCGGCAACGATTATTGCCTTTTTCAGCAATAACCCCGATAAGGCATGGACGATGTGTGGTTTAGCCAGCCCGGTCGCCTCGACAAATTGAGAAAGAGAGATCCGATCTTCCCTTTTGTTCCAGCCGTAGGTCTGCCGGATGATGGCGTCGAAGACCTGGCGCTCTTCCCCGGGAAACCGGAAATGGCAGATTGCCGAGAAAAGTTCGGTCGCAATCGGAATGAATCCGTTTTCGAGTTGTGGGTTGGCCACGGTCTAAGCCTCGAACGCCGACTCGTTCCCTTCTTTCCCAACGATGGGAAGCGGTTCGCCGCCCATGCACCAGCGGTACCATTTACATCGGGGCTCATAGGTCTTTTCGTACACGGCCGGTTTGATCTTATGCCCCAGGGTCTTCTTGCCCTTCTGGTGGAGGCCGGCGCCGTAGTCGGTTTCAAACTCCCGGTCGCAATCGATACACCTGGGCTTCTCGATCATGTTGGTTATGGTACGCCGGCACATCCACTCCTCACAGGACGGCAGGGGCATCCATGGTGTCTCCGCGACACCGGTGAGCGCATAGAGGAGGGCCTTGTGGGTTGTCCGAAGCCTGTCACGCTCGATGTGCAGCTCCTCTTCAGAGAACTGGACCTCGTAACAGGCAAGTTGTGGCTCCGTCCGGTATGCGTCCGTCTTCTCTACGAGGGAGAAGATCCACAGCTCTCCGACGAGAATCCATTCGACCGCCGAATAGCCCTTCAGTTGGATGAGGTAATTGGAGTAGCGTTCGAGCTCCTCGCCTTCCTTGGCCAGATAGCCGCGGCGGGTCTTCATCTCGGTCGGCCGCGACCCTACCGGGAAGATGTTGGGTTCCAGGGGAGGGGCGAAGAAGTCCATCGAATAGCAGATTCCCTCCCACACCTTCCCTTCGAGCTTGCTGAGCCCGGTGACCCGGTGGAAGACGTCTTCATGCCCGCGGCCGATGATGAAGTATTGGATCTCCCTCTCTTCGAGAGGTAGCGGCATGACGCGTTTCCAGTATGCTTGCCGGGGCGTCATGAGATCGGTGAGGTGGATGTGCTTGTTTCGTTCGATGTCCAGGATAGCGAATGATTTGCGAATTTGACCAAAGAGATATTGTTCCCGCTCGGGATTGCGAGTGATCTGCATAGTCTGCTCCTTTTTGGTTTAGAAGGGAATGTCGTCGTCGGGGTTCGATTCTGGTTGCTGTCCAGGATCAAATCCGGACAGAGTCTGCCACTCCTCCGATGCCTTGATCTCGTCCTTGATCCAGTCCGGCGTTCCGTCGGGAATCTCAAGGGATCCGTCGGCGAAACTGAAGAACCGCACAGGATTTTCAGGGGAGAACTTTGCCGAGTTTTTCGGCATTGGGATGATTGCCGCCACATTGGCGTAAGTCTTCCCCTTCTCCTTGGTGGTGTGGATGACCTGAAGCTGGCAGTTTTTGGACAGGACGTTCTTGAGATCGAAGCCTTTGAGTTCCTCGGGAGTAAACGCGCGCCCTCTCCAGGTTTGCAGATCCTTGCGGAGGGTCGCCTTTTCTCCCAGGCTGAGGGTGTACTTCTTGCTGATGACCCGGGGGAGATCCTTCTTCTCCCCGTTCCTTTCCACCTCGATCCGCTCGTCGGGAAGCTCCCATATGAGCAGAACCTTGTGGACGTCTTTCTGGTACTTGTCGTCGCGGTGGGTACCGAGATCATAGATCGAATAGCAAACGCCTCTATGAACGCCCTCAGATACCTGTTCGAATCCGCCTCCCCCGCCGTCCTTTGCCATTAGAGGGGCCATTTACCTTCTCCTTTCCGAAAATGTAGACTGCGGTTTTGTCAATATCTCGGTCGTCGGTTTTAAAGTACCTGGCGATCACGAACCGTTGCTCCTTGGTGGGGGTTCTCCGTCCGGTGATGATGTGGGAGAGGGCCGTGTATTCCAGCCCAGCGGCGACCGAAAACGACCTCTGGTTGAGCCTTGCACATCTGATGAGGCCGATCAGGCGTGAGTTGTAGACCATCTTCACAGGCTGCTCCTTGATTGAAGTGTGTCTAATCTTAGACAGTAATTATTTGGCGTTGTCAAGGATTTTTTTTCCTGCTACCATGCCGTACAAATTATTGAGGTTTTGTGATGCATCGATGACGAAGAAAAAACAAGCATCCCTGGCCGATGATCTCATGTCCGTCTATGCCACGATGGGTGGGCGGAGCAAGCTAGAAGAGCTTGCTAAAGCCGATACCAAGTTCTTCAAATCCCTCCTCACCGACATCATGCGACTCCAGCTCCGCGAGAAAGAAATTGAGCTGGCCAATAGGGTAAACGAAAAGCCCAACACAGCCTTCATTATCAAGGGCCTCTACAAAGATGGCAAAGAGGTCGATATCGAGGTGAAGAATAACGCGCCGGCAGAGGTTCTCAAATTCCGGGCCGCCCTGTCCCCGTTGGAAAACCTCGAACAGGACGAAATGGAGGAAGAGATTGACAACTCGCCAGATCGAGTTTAACTACGACGACGTCCCCACCGTCCGAAAATTCGCCCTCAGCAACAAACGTATTCGCGGCCTGATGGGCCCGGTTGGATCCGGGAAGTCATCGGGTTGTGTGGTCGAACTGGCACGCCGAGCCCATGAACAGGCCCCGATGTTGGATGGGATCAGGAGAACGCGGTGGGCTATTGTCCGGAATACATACCGGCAACTCGAAGACACCACGATCAAAACCGTCCATGACTGGCTTCCCCCCGACCTCTACGGCGACTGGAATAAGACCGACCACAACTATACGATCACCGCCTTCCCGGGCGTAGAGATCCAGTTGATGTTCCGGGCCCTCGATAGACCTGATCAGTTGGCCAACCTCCTATCCCTGGAAATCACCGGCGCCTGGCTGAACGAGTATCGGGAGATCCCAAAGATTATCTTCGACGTCCTGGACACCCGTGTCGGCCGCTACCCACCCAAGCGCGAGGTTGAAGCGACCTGGATGGGGATCATCATGGATACGAACCCCCCGGACGAGAACAACCCCTTTTACAAGTACTTCGAGAAGACCAGACCCTCCAACGCCCAGCTCTGGAAGCAGCCGTCCGGTCTCTCCCCGCACGCCGAGAACATCCCCAATCTTCCCCGCGGCTATTACCAAAATCTGATCAAGGGCAAGGACGATCAATTCATTAACGTCTACGCGCACGGCCTCTACGGGTACGTGGTCGAGGGGAAACCGGTCTACGGGACCAGCTACAACGACAACACCCACGTCAGTCCGAACACCTTGCATCCGATCAAAGGTCTCCCCCTGATCACGGGCTGGGACTTCGGTCTGAACCCCTCTGTCGTCATCGGTCAGATGCTGCCGACATCGCGCGTCATGATCTACCGGGCCATAAGTTCGGACGGAATGGGCCTGGAGAAGTTCCTGATCAACCAGATCCTTCCCATGCTGAAGCAGGAGTTCTTCGGTTACAGGATCATCGGGTTTGGCGATCCCGCTGGAACCCAGCGCGTCCAGACGGACGAAAAGACCTGCTATGACATCTTCAAGGAGAACGGTTTGGAACTGATCGAGCAAGCCCCTTCTAACAATCTTGTTGCCCGGCAGCGTGCCGTGGAATCTCAGCTCTCCCGGTCTGTGTTCGGAGAACAGGCCGTGGTCATCGATCCCGAGCAAGACATCCTTCGGAAGGCGCTGAGCTCCGGGTACCGATTCAAGGTCTTCCCCAACGGCGAAGCCTCTGAGACACCGGACAAAAACTACTATTCCCACATCGCTAACGCGTTTGAATACTTCTGTATGTTCCTGGGAGATAACAAGGGGCGGGAAGAGCGAGAGCAGCAGATGCGCAAGACGCTATCGATGATCCCGCAGTATAAGCACATTTCCAGTATCGCAGGTTATTGAAAGGAGCAGATATGCAGATAACCGCACACGGATCGTTTGGGTATCAGGGAGGGGGGGCGCAGTTTGCGACCAATTTTACCGCCGCACTGGAGCGCAAGGGGGTTGAGGTCATCCGGCACACCTTCGGCCGCGATGCTCGAGTACCGACGGAAGGCACCCATCTCTTTTTCGTCGGAGTCCAGGAATTCGCCGCCGTCATGGAGCAATCCCGGGGCATCAGGGGGAAGAAGATAGGATTTGTGGCCTGGGAGTCTACCAGGTACCCTCAGTCCTTCATCGACAACCTCTGCCACCTGGATCAGCTATGGGTTCCTTCGCAGTGGCAGCGAAATTGCACGATCGAGCAGTTGAAGGAAGCAGACGTGTCCATTCCGATCGACTATGCCGATTTCGTGCGCGTAGTCCCGGAAGGCGTCGATCCGGGCATCTTCCATCCAGGATCCTTCCCGGTGCTGGGTCACGCCGATCCCAGGCGGTTTCGATTCTTGATTTTCGGCCGCTGGGAGGATCGAAAGTGCACCCGGGAGATGATCAAGAACTGGATGGAGGCCTTCCCGCCTTCCTACTCGGATCACGAGCTGCTCATTTCTGCCGACAACGCCTTCCCCGTCGACCAGTACACGACGACCGAAGAGCGCCTGAAGGCCTACGGGTTCGATGACCCCCGCATCACCGTGGTCCACCATCCGCCCCTCGAGGAGTACGTCCGTTACCTGCAAGAGGGTCACGTACTGCTCAATGTGTCCCGGGGAGAGGGATGGGGGTTGCCCATCATCGAGGGCATGGCCTGTGGGATTCCTGTGGTCTGCCACGACTGGTCCGGGAATACAGAGTTCTGCCGGGATGCCTGCCACGTCCCCCTGGACAAATTGATCAAGCCCTTCAACGTCTACGGGGTACCGGACTGCCCGGGAGAGTGGGGGGAGCCGAACTGGTCCAGCTATCGCTGGTGGCTGCGCGAGCTCACCGCCAACTATCCCTACTACCGGCAAGCGGCATTGGCGGCCGCCGTCCCCATCATCACCAACTTCTCCTGGGACATGGCCGCAGAAAGAGCCTTGGAGCTGCTCCGACCTTTGGAGGATCCGAATCTTTACGTCCCCCAGCCCGGGGATGTCATCCTTCCGGAGCACGGAGTAGCTGAGGACGTTCGCATCGTGAATCCGGATTGGTCCTGTAAAATCGATCTTCCCAACGATGGGAACCCGGACCTCTTCGAGAAACACTTCGCGCCGGCGGCCATGGGTGGTCTGGTAGACCGGGACCGCTGCAAAGTCCTTTACACCTCCCTACTCCAGGCATTGAAGGTTCCTGGTGAGGTATGGGAGTGCGGGGTCTATCGGGGCCATACGGCCGCCATGCTGGCCAATGTATGTGCGGATTCCGGGCGCGTTCTCGATCTCTTCGACTCCTTCGAAGGCCTGCCGGAACCTGGTCCCCTTGATCACCACCGGAAGGGGGAGTTCGCCGCCACCGTCGAGGAGGCACGGAAACTCATCGGCCACGATGACATCGTCTATTACCACAAGGGTTGGTTCCCCGCCGTGTTCCATGAAGCACCGGATGGACTCATCGCCTTTGCCCACATCGACGTCGATCTCTACCAGAGCACCTTGGACTGCTGCCGGCACATCTGGCCGCGGATGGCTGTCGGCGGCATCATGGTCTTCGATGACTACGGGTTCCCGACCACCCAGGGGGCCAGGAAGGCCATAGACGACTACTTCGCCGAGAAACGAGTACAACTGGTCGTCCTGCCTACCAAGCAAGCCATGGTGACCAAAGAGGCGGCGCCGGCCGCCAACGTGACACCTCCCGGAGACAAGGATACCGAACTGGTTGCCGCGGCCTTCCACGCCGGCTACGAGATCGACCGCACCGGCCGCGGGGATCCGAAACTGCGCAAGAAAGAGAAGAGCATCTTCGTGATCACGGGGAATCCGGACAGTGCCGAGAGGCTGGTGACCCTCCAGGAAACCATCACCCAGGTCCACGCCATGGCCTACAAGGCCCTCATCGCCTCCCCGTATGCGATCCCCCCGACCATCTTCGATAAGGCCGACCACTACCTATACGCCAAGGACTCGCCCAGCATCATGCGCGACGTCATCAGGTTCTGCGAAGGCGCGTGGGACCGTGTCCACTTCCTCGCCTACGATGTCGAAGTGGATCTCGAGGAGTTTCTGTGCAAGGTGGCGATGGCGGAAAAGCCCGTCTGCATCAGCACCCGTTGCCCCGATCTCATGTCCGGCGGGATCATGGCGCTCGCGGACATCTACGAGCTCGATAACCCAAACTGGAAAGATCACGAAGACAAGATTTGCCACATGGACATCGTCGGCGATCATCGATTCCAGTCGGGGGATCCGAAGACATGGCCCGCCGACACCTTCGATATCCACTTTGTCGACGGACCATACCTGAAGATCAATGGTCTCTCGCCCCGGCAATACCGCGTGGTCTTTGGGACTCCCGACGATCCCGATGAGTACGAGCTGATACAGAAGCCTGGGATGTGGGCGCGAGCGAAAAAGAAGTATTTCCGCGACTGGACCGTCCGGGCCGAGCTGGACGGTAAGGAGATTTTCCGCCATCATCTGGACCTGAAGGGCAAGCGGGTGATGATCAGCATCGCGTCGAAGGCCCTCGGCGATACACTGGCCTGGATCCCCTACGTCCTGGAGTTCCAGAAGAAGCATGAGTGTCATGTCATCTGTTCGTGCTGGTGGAGGGAGATCCTCGATTATCCGGAGCTGGAAATCGTGGCTCCCGGGACCGGCCTCGATCATCTCTACGCATCTTATGAGGTCGGCTGCTTCGACAACGATCCGGACCGGAATGTCGAGAACTGGCGTGTGACTCCGCTGCAGAAGGTTGCCGCCGATATCCTGGGCCTCGATTATGTCCCGCGGCGCGCACGGCTGAAGAAGTTTGACGGCCCCCGGCCGGCCGGCAAGTACGTGTGTCTGTCCGAGTTCTCCACCATGCAGCCCAAGCTCTGGAACCGCCCGGGGGCGTGGCAGGAGATCGTGGACTACTGCATCAGCCTCGGCTACGAGGTCGTTTCCATCAGCAAGGAGCCGACGACGTTGAAGAACGTCAAGAAGTTCAACAAGCGCAAGATCGAGGATACCTGCGCGGTTCTGTCCGGGGCCGCCTTCTACATCGGGTTGGGCCATGGGCCGAGCTGGCTGGCCTGGTCCCTCGGAATTCCGGTGGTGTTGATCTCCGGCTTCTCCGAACCGTGGGAGGAGTTCCAGACGTACAGCCGGGTCATCAACACAAATGTCTGTCATGGGTGTTTCAACGACACCAACGTCCCCTTCGATCGAGGATGGGACTGGTGCGCGCGCAAAGAGTGGGAAGGCCGGCCGGTGGTGCAGTACGAATGCACCAAAGAAATCACTCCGGACATGGTGAAGGATGCCATAAGGGCGCTGTTGTAAAGGAGCGGTAGAAGGAGGGGACATATGAACATCGAAGCGATCCTCAAGGATAAAGACTTCCGGAGCAATTTTGGTATCCGGCTGCACAACAACTTCACCATAAACGAGGGTAAGCGTCGGTCAAAAGAGCTGGAATGGATCGAGGATATCAGGCAGATCCGCGGCCTCTACGATCCCGGGGTCATCCTGGATAAGAATCGATCCAAGGTTTACCCAAAGATGACCCGTAAGTATTGCAACATGGTGTTGTCTCGGCTGCATGAGATGCTCTTTCCGGATACCGATCGCAACTTCGACATGGAGCCGACCCCGGATCCCAAACTGGCAAAAACGGTGGTCAAGGAGATCGCCACGGCTCTGGCTATGAGCAAGGGGGGTGGGCCGTTCTCCGATGACGAGCTTTTTGTCGCCATCCAAAAGTGGTGCAAGGAGACCAACGATCGGATGCGCCGGGTGATCGATGACCAGTTGGCCGAGATCCATTACACCCTTGAGGCCAAGAAGGTATTGCGGTCGGGTGTCGATTTTGGGACCGGGGTCCTCAAAGGGCCCCTGACAAACAAGTCCAGTAAGCGCCGATGGAAACAGACGGACGGTGGAGATTTCGAAGAGGACGTGAAGGATGTGAGGGTGCCGTACCTGGGCCATGTTCGCATTTGGGACTGGTATCCGGACATGAGCGTGACGGAGCTGCGGGAGTCGACTGGCAGCTACGAGCGCCACGTCATGAACCGCCACGATCTCATCAACCTAGCAATGCGGGAAGATTTCGACACCGCATACATCAAAGAGTATATCGCGGATCACGTTAACGGCGATTGCACCTGGAAGGGGTGGGAACAAGACCTCCAGTCGATCGAGGCCGAAGCCGGCGCACAGGAAGCGTCGAATGGCCTCGTCCCCGCAGCCAGTAGTGGGGTTTCCGGGGGGACCATCGATCGAGACAAACGGTACGAGGTCTTCGAATATTGGGGTCTGCTGGATGCCGTCGATCTGAACCAGGTCGGAATCACCGTGGACGATCCCAGCGCCACCTACGAGATCCAGGCGTGGTTCCTGGGCAATAAAATCATCATGGCCGACGTTGCCCCAGGAGCATCTAGCATTTACAAGGTCTTCTATTACGAGAAAGACGACACCAGCATCTACGGCGAAGGTCTCCCGCGCGTCATGCGCCACAGCCAGATGGCGATTGGGGGCGGCTGCAGGATGGTCCTGGACAACGGCGCCGTCGTCGCGGGCCCGAATACAGAGATCAACACCTCCCTGCTGACACCTGGGCAAGACATCACCGAGAACCACCCCATGAAGATCTGGTACCGGGAGGGGCGTGGGGTAGAGGGCCAGTGGCCGGCCGTGCGTGCCGTGCAGTTCGACTCCCACATCCCCGAGCTCCTCACCATTATCAGCCTCTTCCGGGAGATCGCCGACGAGGAAACATGCCTGCCGACCTGGATGATTTCGAGCCCCGTCAAGACCAACGAGACGGCCGGCGGGGCATCGATGCGGTTCGGGATGCTGACGATGTCGGTCAAAGACATCGTTCGCAACTTCGACAGCTTTACCGAAAACGTTATCGGGGGCGTCTATCATTGGAACATGGACAACAATGAAGATCCCAACATCAAGGGAGACTATAAAGTAGTGCCCAAAGGGGTGAGCTCGTTGGTCGGCAAAGAGGTCCGGATGCAGGCGATGAGCCAGTTCAAGACCACCCTCACCGACGAGGACTGGATCTATATCCCTCGGCGTGATTTCCTGGAGGAGTTTGTCCGTACCCATGACCTCCCCATCCGACTGCGGACGGAAGAGGAAGCCCGCGAGTATGTCAAGAGCATCACAGATCCCGAGATCGACTACCTGGTCAAAGAGGAGAAAAGGGCCGATATCGCCTACCGGAAAGCGCAGGCGGCCGGCGCCCTGGCCAAGGGAAAGAAGGTCAACGTGGATGCGGTAAAATCCGAACAGGGACTGGATAAGGAACCCCCCAGCCCGTTGGAACAAGAGAACCTCGCCGCAGACGCTATGCTGAAACGGGCGAAGGCAACCAAAGAATATGCCCAAGCAAAACAGGTCGGAAAGGAGAAGAAGCCTGATGGAAAAAAACCAAGTTCCGGTCGCTGATCCCAACGAGCCCTTGAACCGGGCGATCGATGCACTTCCCAAAAGAAGTTCGGAGTTGAAGGCCGTCACGGATCTGTGCAACGTGCTCATCGATAGGCTGCGCAAGGACAACGACACCGCAACCCACGAGGAAGTTCTGGCCAATCAGGGCGGACTTAAAGAGCTGAAGCGCCTGAAGGGTTACCTCGAAACGAGAAATGTTTGACAAGGCCCATGAAAGGAGTATGATCGATGGCCATAGACACCCCCAGTCTCCTCAAGGTCTTTGTTCGAGTGTTAAGGTTTGCGGCTCAGTTGATCGAGCAGCTACTGATAGAAGAAAAAAATAGGCCTCCCCGACCCTCCCCAAGGTAAAGGGGCCACTCGGGTAGGAACTCAGAAACGCGAAGGCTTCTCTGATCGGTATCGAATCGATCCAGAGGAGCCTTTTTTATTGCCGAAAGGAGAACGAGGATGGCGGGAACATCAGGAGCAGATGACCTCCCCAGCGGAACATCCGGGACAACGGGTGATTTGGGAACGGCTGGGATAGAAACAGGTACGGACGCGGACGATGAGTATTCCGCCGCATTCGCCGAGGCAACCACTGAGACCAATCCGCAGGACAAGGCAGACGCGGACCGCGATCTGTCTGTAATATCGGCGCAGGACACCCAGGCTTCCCCTTCAGGAACCTCCGGGATTGCTGGTGAGACCGATTTCGAAGAACTCCCCCTGGAAGACGGCACGGCAGGCACGGCGGCAGAAGTCGATGACGCCGGAACCGCCGGGACGGAAGGAACGGCAGGGACCGCCGCCGAGGTCGTCCCGGAAGAATGGGAGCTGAAGGAACGGGAATACCAGGAACGTATCCGGACACTGGAGGCAGCGGCTGGGACGGCGGGTACCGCCGGGACTGCGCAAACGCCCCACAAAGAGGCAGTAACCCCCGACTCCGATGTTCTCGATGATATCGAGAAGGTGCTGGCTTCCCTCACAGAGGATGAAAAGCAAGCCATGGCCACCTACGATACCGAGTACGAGGAGGTTTCCAAGTACGAGGGGATGAAACTCAAGCTGGCTCTGAAGGCACTGGATGAACGGCATGCGGCAAGGCTTCAAGCCTTGTCGGCCTCATTGTTGCCGATTCTGACAGTGGCTATGGAATACGGGCGTGAGAAGCACGAAGCCGCCATTCGCGCGAAGCATGGAGATTTCGAGAAGCTCCGCGACGACGGTTCGGTCGAGAAATGGATCGCCGGACGACCGGCAGGCCTGAGAGAAAAATATCAGGAATGGTTCGACAAGGGGAAGACCGAAGACGTCATCACCTTGATGGACGAATTCAAAGCGTCCACCGGACGCGCAACCGCAGTCCCCGACCCTCCTCCGAAGCCAAAGACGCCGAGCGTCGTCCTGGTGAAAAAGAAACCAGTGATTCCTGTGACGCGAGCCGGGAAGAACGACTTCGATGGGGCCTTTGAAGAGGCGACCCGGGGCCTGTAAGAAAGGACTAGACAATGCCTCCCACGCTCTATGGGGATATTTCCCCGAGAACAGCCGCATACGCAGTGGTCGAAATGCTCAAAAGAGGGGTTCCCTACCTCTGTCTGGAGAAATTCGGCCAGTCCAAACCCCTCCCCGGCAACAAGTCGATGTCCATGACGTGGCGCCGATACAACAGTTTACCGGTCGCTATCACGCCGCTCACGGAAGGCGTGACCCCGGCATCGAAGAAGCTCTCCAGCACCGATGTCACCTGCACCCTGAGCCAGTACGGCGACATCGTGGAGATCACCGACATCATCGCCGACACTCACGAAGACCCCGTCTTCCAGGAGGCTCAGAGCATCGTCGGCGAGCAGGCCGCTAAAACGGTCGAGGTCATCCGCTACAACATCCTGAAGGCCTGTGCCAACGTCTTCTACGCCAACAGCGTGGCCGGCCGGACCGCCGTCATCGCGGTCCTGAGTCGTGTCGACCAGCGCAAGGTCGTTCGTGCCCTGGAGCGCCAGGAGGCCTCGAAGATCACCAAGATCATCCGGTCGACCCCGAACTTCAACACCGAGAACATCCTGCCGGCCTTCATGGCCGTCGTCCACGTCGACCTGACCACGGACGTGCGGAGCATGACCGGTTTCGTCGGCGTTGAGGATTACGGCTCCCTGACCCCCTTCGACACCGAAATCGGGGCCTGTGAGGATGTCCGGTACATCAAGTCCACCATCTTCACCGCCTACGAGGATGGCGGTGGGAGCCCGACAGGGAAGATTTCGACCGCCGGCACTGCCGCGGATGTCTATCCGGTCATCTACCTGGGCCGCGATGCTTACGGGATTGTCGCCCTGAAGGGGAAGTTCGCCATCACCCCGATGGTCATCAACCCCAATACCCCCAGCAAGTCCGATCCGCTGGGCCAGAGGGGGTTCGTGTCCTGGAAGACCATGCAGACGGCCGTGATCCTGAACGACGCCTGGATGGCCGTCCTGGAAGTCGCGTGCACGGCCTAAATAGGCAACTTGCGCAATTTGGCAAACTGACCTTGATGCTTGACCAATCCCAACGTTGGGATCACTAACCGCCTCGGCGTAGGCTGGAAAAATGCGCCAGAAGGAGAAGTTCCATGAAGAAGTCGATGTTCGTCGTGTTCGTGGTTTGTCTGATCGGGTTCGTGCTGAAGGCTTTCGGCTACGAGACCGATTCCCTCTACGTGATGGGGATGGCGGTGCCGCTGTTCTCCGACCAGCCCAAATCCGTGGACACCAGCAAAAACAAGATTTACGGGGCTTTCAACCATGCGAGCCAGCGGGCGGCCCTGAAGGCGTTGATGTCCTATATCCTCCCGGGAGGCACGGCAGGGACGACCCGGACACTTCCCGGCACCCTGGCGGGGCTTGCGGTGGGATCTTCGGTGACCAAATTCAAGATCGCCAACCCGTTCGCCTACACCATCAATGGACTCGTCTACGGGCAGGCAGCCCTGGATGAGATCCTGTGGCCGGCGTCGTTGGGCACTCAGGGTACCGCAACGTACTGCAAGTATCTGGTCTACTGCGGTACGGCAGCGCTCGCCACGACCTCGGGACTGGTCGCCAAGGGTAATGAGGCTCTGACGGCTGCGGCTGCGAAGCTTCCGGATCTGCCCGACAACTGCTGCGCGGTCGGCTACGTCTTCCACCAGGCCCCGACGACCGCCTGGGTGGCCGGTACCGGCACCATGGGGACGTTCGCCACATACGTCGACCTGCTTGCGATGCCGGCCGACCAGTAATTTGACCTTGTGGCGCGGGCGGGGAGAGAACAGCTTAACTGCTCCGGCGATGGCTTTCCCCAACCGCGTCCACTTTGAAAAGGAGCAGGAGGGTAACGATGGCGAAGTACGATAAAGAAAGACGGCAGAATACCGACGCGCTCACCTCGGCGACGCCGAAGAAGGAAGACGGAACGGATGCCGAGGGATTCTTCACTCACCCCCGCGGCCATATCCGCGATCGGATCATCCTCCACGAGACCAGGGAGTCGTACAAGGAAGGCCAGTTCATCGGCCTGAACGGATTCCCGTTCCTCGTCCAGTACAACAAGGAGGTGGACGTTCCCCGTCCGGTGATCAAGATGCTCCGGACGCGGATCGTTACGATCGTAGAGAAAGACACCGAAACCGGCGTTGAGACGGTCAGACATCTTCCGCGCTTCAACTTCACCGTCGTGAAGGAAAACGTCAATCAGGTCCCGGCCGACGTGATCGGGGCTTTCCAGTGCGAGATCTGTGAGAGGCCTTTTGACAGCAAGCTGGCCTACCTCAGCCACATGAGAGCGCACCAGAGGAAGAAGGAGACTGTCGATGCCAACGGGAAAGGAAATAGTACGGTCCCTGCGGGAGAAGCTGGGGGACAAGGCTGAACCCTATCTTTGGTCACCCTCTTTTCTTCTGGCGGCGGCCAATGAAGCGGAGCGGGAAGCGGTCCGGAGAACCCTGGCCATTTCCGATTCGACTACGACCGTCGACGCGTCAACCCGGGGTATCTGTTCGGTCGGATTGACCACGGGCGTCGGCGCATACACGCTCAGCCCTTTGGTTCTCCAGGTCATGAGAGTCAAGTTGCCGTCGGATGCCGCCGCGATCGCCGCGGGCACCGCCGGCTTTTCCGTTCCCCTCCAGCAGAAAACCCGCGATGAGTTAGACAAGACGATTGCGGATTGGGAGAACATGGAGGGGACACCGTGGGCATTTCTCACGGAAATCGCAAACGAGCTTCTGATCGTTTACAAACCAACTTTCGCAACGACGGCGCGGCTGGTGGTCAAGCGGCTTCCCCTGGCCGATTTTACCTTACTGACGGAACCCGAGTTCTATTCCGAGCACATGCTACATTGGGCTCAGAAGATCGCCTACGAGAACCCGGATTCGGATACGCTGAACCTCGAACTTGCCAAATACCATGAGGGCCAATTTGAGACCTATTTCGGCCCTCCGGTGTCCTGGAGAGATCAGCAGACCAGACGTCAGATCGCCCGGGGAGCTTCCTTCCGCTTCCGTCCGTTCGCGTCTTAAAGGAGAAGGCGATGGCAATCAAGAGACTTCAGCAGTTCGAAGAAGACGTGATCGCAGGTCTGCATTGGTCCTCGGGAACATCCGGCAGCAATGGGACCAGTGGGACGACCGGTGCGACCACCTCCGGGACCAGCGCAACCGCAGGCACGAGTGGGACGACCGGCGCCACCACTTCGGGGACCAGCGGGGCCGACGGCACCAGCGGTACTTCCGGCGGCACCTCCGGCACCAGCGGAACCTCCGGGACTACCCCGGCGTAAGGGAGGATGAACCCATGGCGATCAAACGAATGAGAAAGTTTGAAGAAGAGGCTGAAGCCGCGGCGGCTGAGGCGGCTTCGACATCGGGAGACTCCGGCACCGCCGGCACGTCGGGAACGACCGCGACATCAGGCACCGGCAGTACCTCGGGCACCTCCGGGACCACGGCCACCTCCGGCACCGCCGGCACCAGTGGCAGCTCGGGGACGACAGGAGAAGGGACCAGTGGAACGTCGGGCACGTCCGGCACGTAGAACGGTGGGGCTGTCCCGGCACTGTCGGGATGGCCCTGTCGACATAGGAGTCGATCATGGGCAACATCAATCTTACCCTGACCCGCGGAGATAGCCATACCTTCGGCCTGACGTTGACGAACAAATCGGATGGTTCCGTCCGTGACATCACCGGCTGGACCTTTTATCTGACGATCAAGTCCAACATCACCGATCTCGATTCCGCGGCAGTCCTTCAGAAGGTCGTGACCTCGCACATTGATCCCACCAATGGGAAAACGACCATCGGCATCGTTCCCACCGATACCTTCAACATTGAACCCGGCGACTACTTCTACGACATCCAGGCACTGACCAACCTCAACAATGTCTACACGATCGCCAAGGGAACCATGAGCATCGAGTGGGATGCGACGAGGGTCTACGGAACGGCCGGAACGGGGGCGTGAGATGAATTATGAATTCATCGTCCAGATCGGTGATTCTGCTCTCAACGTCGAGATCGAAGAGGAAGACCGGTTCGATGTCGAGATCTGGCCGAGCGGGGCCGGCGCCTCCGGCACTTCCGGGACCAGCGGGAGCGATGGTACCTCTGGCACCAGTTCGACGGCCGGGACCTCCGGGACGAGTTCCACCGCTGGAACCTCTGGCACCAGTTCGACGTCGGGAACTTCCGGGACCACTTCTACCGCCGGCACGTCCGGAACGAGTTCCACTGCGGGAACCTCGGGGACATCGGGAACCGGGACGCCTGGCACTTCTGGAACTTCGGGCACCAGCTCCATTTCCACCAGTGGAACGTCTGGTACCGATGGCACCAGCGGGACATCGGGATCGGGCACATCGGGCACCGACGGTACCTCGGGCACCTCGTCAACCGCCGGCACCTCCGGGACCTCAAGCACTGCCACGGGAACCAGCGGTACCAGTGGGACTTCGGGGACCGGGGTTACCTCCGGTACTTCGGGAGAGGGAACTTCGGGCACATCGGGCACCGACGGTACCTCGGGGACATCCAGTTCGGGTACTTCGGGGACCAGTGGAGTGGGGACGGCGGGGACTGATGGCAGCTCGGGGACTTCGGGGACCTCGGGAACCGGGACGCCTGGCACTTCTGGAACTTCGGGGACCAGCGGGACCAGTTCGCCTGCGGGCACTTCCGGTACCGACGGTACCTCCGGGACATCGTCCACGGGCACATCGGGCACCTCTGGTACCTCGGGGGGTGGGCAGGGTACCGACGGGACCTTCGCGTCGCTCACGGTGACCGGTGACTATACGGGCACGGACGGGCGGGCCGTCAACATCTATTACGGGACGGCCGCAACCATGGGGACGGCGGGTGTCGCAGACGGATCCATTTACTTCCAGTACACGGCATAGGTTGAACGATGGCGTACACGAACGCAACTTTCTACATGGACTATGTCAACGGCTCTGACGCGGTCCGGGCGACCATCTCGGGGATCGTCTTTTCAAACCCCGCCGGCACCAGGGTCATGGGGACATTGGTCGGCCATGGCCTCGTAACGGGTGCCGTCATCACCGTTTCCGGATGCACCCAGGCCTACGCGAATTCGGCCTGGAAGATCACCCGCAACGACGACGACACCTTCGACCTCGTTGATGCTCTGTGGGCGTCGTTCACCGGCGCCGATGTCACCGGGGATGCCGTCCCCTTCGGAGGAATGAGCTGGGCGGATGCCTGGAAGACGTTGACCGCTGGCGCGACCGCGGCCCGCATTGCTCCCGGTGATACAATCCGGGTGGCCAAGTCTCCAGACCCCACCTCGCTTAGCCAGAACGCTAAGTGGTCGACGGTCGGCGCGACGTCGAGAGGATCCGCCCTTCCGGCCGCCGTCAGCATCTCCGCGTCCACTAACGCGACCCCCATCGTGATCAGCAAGAACGGTCATGGACTATCCAACGGCCAGGTTGTCAAGATCATCGGCCATACCACGAATACGGCCGCCAATGGCATGTGGGTGGTGGCGAACGCGTCCGCGAACACCTTCGAGCTCGAGGGCTCGGTGGGAAATGGAGTCGGGGGGGCGAGTGGATCCTTCCAGAACGTTTCCGATCGGTGCGTTGTTCTGACGACCGCGGTTACCACCACGATCTGCAACTGCGAATCCAACTGGACCGCAGGGACCAACGTGACATCGGCGGCCACGGACGCTACCGTGTGGCGCGAGTACCTGCGATCGATCAAGGTGGTCACCGCAGCCGGGCATGCCGGCGCCGGTATCATCGCCAAGTTCGGATTGCCGGCCTCCCTGAATCTTTCGGGGCGACGGCAGGTATCGTTCTGCTTCCGCAACCAAACAACCGCCCTGGCCGCCGGAGACATGAAGCTGAAGCTCTACTCGGACACCGACTGCACCGCAGAGGTCGAGAGTTTTGATCTTCCGGCCTTCACCAGCACAGGGCGGTGGGCCAATGTGACCGTCGACAAGGGGTCGGCGCTATCGGCAACCGTCCAGGGCGTGGCCCTCTACGCGAATATTGCGATGGCCTCCAAGACCTTCTACATCGACAACATCATCGCCTGCAATGATTCGACAGCCGCGGATTCCCTCACACTCCAATCGTTGATCTCCAAGAACACGCTCGCCAAGAGTGCCAACGACGACACCGGTGCCGATTATGCAAGCGAGGGATGGTACCCGATCATGAGCATCGATGGTCGAATCATCTCGTTGGCTTCGCTGAGCAGCGAATCGACCCCGTTTGTCGATTACTATCACCGCCCCTATATGGGAGTGGCAGAAAGCGTCAACCTGTACAAGAGGGAAACCATCAAAACCGCGATGGCGGCCGGGAGCACCGCGGCCGTCCAGGCGGCACAGGATTCTGGAACATCCGGGCACGTCATCACTCTTGCCGGCGGCTATAACATCTCCAGCGGGAGCGTCGACGGAGAAACGTTTTTTGATGGATTGAATGGCTTCGGTTACGGACTTCATTGGGCTTCAAAAAACTATTGGACTATTTCAGGAGTTAACGCGGTTAACTACTACAATGGTTTCCTGTCCACTAGCTGTTCGGAAATCATTGTAGATATGTCAGATATTGCAAATTGCTCAAATACTGGCTTTCTAGTTACCGGAGTAGCGGGGCTGCTTCTGTCGATCAGAAACGCCAATGGGAGTGGGTCGCCGGGTGTCAACTTAACAGGAACCTCAATTAACGTGAGCCATATTGGGAACGCGTGCGGGAACGGAAGCCATGGAGTCTACTTCGATGGACAAGGATCTGCGACGTTGATTAGAAAGGCAAGTGGAAACAACTCCAGCGGAGTGTATATTACATTTTCCGCAAGAAGCACTTTTGAAATAGCTGTTATTGGACAAACCAACCACAATGCAGAAGGCCTTCTTATTTCTTGGGGAACGGCAATTGTTTCAGAGATTTCTGATTCATCCTACAACACCTCGGATGGCATTTATTTCCTTACGGCCGTTGCCAGCAGGATTCTGGCCGCGCCTTCGCTGAATGGGAATAGTTACGCGGTTTATTGGGGCGGTGCTGGCGCCGATGATAATTGGATCATGTCGGGCAGCAGCGGCGACGTTACCGTCAATGCGACCGCCGCCATCCGTCTGGATGCCAACGTATCCGGAGTCCTCCACCTCCACAACTTCTCGATCGCCGAAAGTCTCAAGGTGTCAATCCCCGGGACCTCTTATAGGCCGAAGGTCGTGATGACAAATTTCGGAAACGATGTGAACGATCACCGGACATACACAAAGCTGGGAACGCTCATGTCCCAGGCGACGGTACGAAACACCGCCAGTGGGATCGCGTGGCAATTGGATTCGACCGCCAGTGCGTTGAGCACCGATCCACTTCGCTTCCCCGTTGCGAATATCGCATGTCAAGCAAACCTGGAAGTTGTTGTGTCTGCGTATCTCAGGCGCCCCGACACCAACGCCATCATATCCCTCTTTTGCAAGGCCGCTCAGCTCACCGGGATCCCCTATGACATTCGGGCTACCTGCACCGCGGCCATTGATACCTGGCAACAGGTGTCGTTCAGTTTCACCCCAACGCAGAGCGGGGTGGTGCAGATCGAGGTTGAACTGTACTCCCTGACGGCGGCCGCTCAGACCGCTTACATCGATGACCTTGGGACAGATACGTCGGGCTTGACGTGGTCCAATTTCACGCCGGTTATGACCGGGCCCACGACCCCGAGTCCTGCCGCAGTGACGTCCAGCAGCACACATTTCCTGCCGGGGCAACCGTGGGCTTTCGATTCGGGGCAACCGTGGATAGCTTTCGATGGAGCTACCACACAATGGTATCCGGCATATATAACCACCCAAGATGAATGGATTAAAATCGATTTGGGCTCATCTCAAGGGCCGCTGACAAGGTACGTAGTGCGGGGCAGCCCTACTCAGTACCCAAGAGAATGGATTTTGGAAGGGTCGGATGACGACGCCAGTTGGACACAATTGGACAGCGTGTCCGGAAATACCTCAAACTCTGTCACTAGAGATATCGCCAACACAGTTTCGTATCGATACTACCGATGGACGATCGCGGAAGACGCCACTTATCCGTACGGAATTATGACCATAGTAGAAATAGAGTTATGGAAGCAGGTTGAGGTTTAGGGGATGGGTCTCGAAACCAGAGATAAGCTGATGGCGCTCGATGTTGGATGTGGGGGTGCGCCATATTGTGAGATCGGGGCACAGACGGGCCTTTCGTTTTTGGGGATGGATTGGGGGTTCCAGGGTGGACCTTTTGTAAGCCTGGCAGATGAGGGAGTGGCCGCCGGCTTCAATGCCCGAGTTAAGGTGGCGGGGAGTTTCATCCAGGTAGCGGCGGGGCAGGTCATGGTGAGCGGTGCATGGAAGACGATCGCGGCCATGAAAGTGATGGTGGGGGGATCATGGAAGGCGGTCTGAGGAGGAATAAAATGGGAGAATGTCCAGATCAGGTATGCCGGGAAAAATTGATAGCTGCAACCGCTCGCGCCGAGACCATCGATAAGGAGCACGCCCGGCAGCTCTCGGGGATCTTCGACAAACTGGATGGAATACACACCTCGATTGATCAGAACACAGTTCGGGCCGAACAGCGCGACCGGGCCGTGGCTCGGATCGATAAATGCGTAACTGAGATCAATCGGAAGATCGAGAATGGAATGCGGCTGGAGATGCAAGAGATGGGGGGCCAGATCAAGAACATTCTCGGCATCGTGGATCAACGAAAGGGAGAACGGGAAGAGGAAGATCGCAGTGGTCTGTGGGGTTTCCTCCGGCCGGGGTGGAACGAGTTCAAGCACAAGGCCTCGTTCATTGTCGTGACGGCCGTCATCATCGGGACCGCCTATACGTTTGTTTGGGGGGTATCCCGTTGGACCATCTACAAAGAAGGTCCGGCCAGCGTTATGAAATTCTTCGGATTGGGGTGAGGAGATGAAAAAAGTAAATATTCTGCGGATGGAAACAACGGCGTCCGGACTCATCGGAGTCCTGATGATCGACGGTATCATCGACTGTTTCACCATGCAGCCGGATCCTACCGATGTGCACTTCAGCATCCCGGTGGGGAATTATCTCTGCCGGCGCTACCATAGTGAGAAGTTCCCCGACACCTTCGAGATCGTCGTGCAGGGGCACACCGCGCTCCTCTTCCATGTCATGAACCTGGAGGATGAAAGTAAGGGCTGCATCGGCCTGGGGGAGTCGGTGGGATATCTGAAGGGGAAACGGGCGGTGCTTTCGTCCGGGGTTGCCTTTGAACAATTCATGAAGGGCATGGGTGGTGATCAGCAGTTCAATCTGATCATCGAGGATTGGGCAGGTTTGAAAAGGAGGCAGTAACCATGAAGAAAGTCGTCTTGAGTCTTTTGCTGATGATGTTGATGGGGTGCGCGGGAACGAATGCGAGCGTTCCGGTGAACGTGGCCACGGATGTGGCGTTTGTCCTGGTATTGCAGAACAATCCGACTTACAAGGCGCCGGTCATCGCCGCTCTCGAAGCCACAAAGACATTCGTGAGCGGGAAAGTTACCTATGATGATCTGATCGCGCAGATCAGCAAGCAGTTTGGCGGCCAGTACGCGTATGTCGGGGTCATCTTGCAAGGGTATCTGGATACGGATAAGCCGGTCTTCGAGACCTACCTTCCCCTTCTGGATTCATACAAGGCTGGCATTATCGCAAAGATCGATCGCCTGATCTTGCTGGCCGGATCGGTGGGGTAGGAAATGGAAGCGGTTGCTCTTCGTGTGGCGCATGTAGATCGTGACCCCGTCCTCTACTACACGGAGGGGTGGAAGTATCGGACCAACCGGGTCTATCACTTCAAACTGGCCATCGTCCCGAAGGCACCGATCGACTTGCCCTTTCTCAAAATGGACATGGACGGGGTCACCACTGTCCTTGTCAGTTACGCGTGGAACGGTGCCTCGGGGCCAACCTGGGACACCAAAAACTCCATGGTCGGCAGTCTGATCCATGACATCATATACCAGTTGATCAGGCTGGGTTTGATCGATGCCGGTTACAAGGAGTACGGCGACAACGTCCTGCATGACGTGTGTTCGGAAGACGGCATGTGGGAGTGGCGAGCGGATTACTGGAGGTGGGCGGTTTTGACGTATGGTCAAGGATCCTGCCGCCCGAGTAGCGAACCCCCGGAGCTCATGGCTCCATAACGAAAGGAGAAAAAGAGATGACGGATTTTCTGGCAGGAAACGGCGCGGTTGTTCCGGTCTCGTTGCAGAAGAACGACGGGACCTATTACGACACGAACATTGTGGTCCCGCCTCTGACGCTCGATCTGCTGTTCGTGGATAACTTCCAGATCGCGGCGCCCAACGATGTCCTGTTGTACAACGCCCTTACCGATCGGTACGGGCAACCCCGGGCGTCGGCGGTTTCCATTTCCGCGGATACGGTCATCCACGCCCAGCCCCTCTATTACATCGTTACAGGAGGCGCGATGCTGAACTCGGCAGTCCTCAGATTCTTTGATGACGACGATATGCCGATCCGGTACAACCCGCTTCTCCTGGATGCGAACGGTTACGTCCGTCCGGACGCGGTTCCTTTGGTCCCGGGGATGACGATCCTGAACCCGAATGCAATCCTGTTCAAATCGCTGTTGAGGATGAAGCAACAGAACCCCGGCGCTCGTCTAACCACAATGATCTCCGAAAACGGGGACGGCATCAACGGATTCCATGTGGAAAATCTGGCCTTCGATCTTCAGGCGGACGGGCTGGAAACCGTTTACATGTGGCACAAGTAGAATCAGGCCCCGGAGGAGGTTGGTCATGCCCGAGAAAATGGTGAAGAAGCCGAACGGAAAATACGAGGTTTGGGGCCCCCATGGGATGCACGCGAAGAATTCGACCAAGGAGAACGCCGAGGCTCAGAAGCGGCTTCTCCTGGCCATCGACCATGGATGGAAACCCACCCACGGATATGGCGCGGGGAAGAAGAAGGGGAGTTAGCATGAAGACCTACGTGAAGCCAACGTTCAAGCGGGTCCGGGGCCTGGGATTTGTGTTCCGGGTCATCAGTGCACTTCGAAAGTGTCGGCAATGTGCCGGATGTCACGGGTGTAGGTGATTTTATGGAAGCCACCAAGACGATGACGATGGAAAGGTTTTCGGGTATCGACAATGTAACGCCGAACACCCGCCTGATCTCCGAACGACTACCCAATGGTTGTCCGGTTTGGCCCCTGCAGCAAGCGGTCAACGTCTACATCGATGACGCCTTCCGGATCTCCTCGCGCCCTGGCCGTGACGAACTCTATGTTGGCACCGACATCCACTCCCTGTGGTCGGACGGTCGGAATTGTTTTTTCGTGGATCTGACCACGTTCAGAAGGTTGCTAAGCGTCTCGCCGTTCCAGTCCCTACCGCTGGGATCGGTGGCGGCCGGGGAGCGCATGTCTTATGCCTCCTGCAACAATGTTGTCTACTGGACCAACGGGGTGGAGATCGGATACGTTGATGGCAATACCTCTTCGGCGCTGGCGGATCCAGGCACACAGTTTAAGCAGCCCCTTCCTCCGGGGCAATTGATCGAGTACTTCCGCGGCTGCAAATATGTGGCACGCGGAAAAACCCTGTACATCAGCGACCCGCTCAGCGACTTCTACGATGTGCGGACCGGTTATAAACAGTTTGCCGATCCCATCACGTTGCTCCGGGCCGTTGATACAGGGTTGTACGTTGGTGATTCAGTTATCTGGTGGGTAAAAGGAGAAGGCAACGACGAACTCGCCCGGATCGAGGCCTACGGACATCCCGCCATCATCCACACGGATCTCCGGACGAACGGGCAAAATTTTGGAGAAGGGAAACACGGCGGCAATGTGGCCATCTGGACGGGGAAGAACGGGATCTGCCTCGGAGATAATTCCGGGCTCGTCGTCAACATGACCGAATCCAGATACGCCCTGAGCCAGGAATACGCGGAAGGGACCGGGTTTGTCCGGGACAAAGGAAACGTAAGACACTACCTAAATTCACTGTATTAGGAGGACACCATGGCAGTAAGACTCTCTACGGGGCTGCGTAACGCACGGCTGGACGGGGGTTCCTTTAAGAACCTGATGGAGGGTGGTTTCCTTGACATCTTCACCGGGTCTCAGCCAGTCAGTGCGGACGCGGTGGAAACGGGGACCAAGTTGGTCCGGATCTCCTCGACGTCCGGAACGGCAGCCGGAGACGGGCTGAAGTTCGGAACGGCGGGAGTGGTGGCCGGAGTACTTCCGATCGGGACACCGGCATGGCAGGGGCTTGTTCTGGCCGACGGTGTGGCCGGATGGTTCCGCCTTTACGGCACCGCGGGAACCGCCGGATCTTCCGTAACAGAGAAGCGCCTGGACGGCTCGGTGGGGGTTGGGGGCGGCGATCTTAAACTGACCCACACCACCTTGACCAAGGATACCGCGCTTACGATCAAGTCGACCAGCAAGGTCACCGAGCCGGCCGAGTAAGGAGGATGACATGGCGCTGAGACTCAGCACGGATTTGAAGAATTACATCATCAGCAAGGGGATTGCTGAGGCGATGGCCGGTACCTGCGGAACTTCGGGCACGGCCAGTCTCAACATCTATAACGGAACCCAGCCGGCAACCGGGGATGCTGGCACTGCCGGCACCCTTCTTTGTACAATCTCCGGGATCGCCTGGGGTGTCAACACGGGCGCCACGACGTCCGGAACCGCAGGACTGGCGACAACGGCCGGATACGCGGGCACAGCCGTCGCCACTGGCACGGCAGGATGGGGGCGGATGGAAACGGTAGCCACCAGGTACGACGGATCCGCGGGAACCTTCCGCATCGATGGAGACTGTGGAACGGCGGCGACCTGTATCTTCCAGATCAATGTCGCAGCCATCCAGTCGGGTGGTTTGGTGACCCTGCTGACGAACCAACTTTCCCTTCCGTAAGGAGGCGGGCATATGGCAGACGGGGACATCGCTTCCACCTTTTCCATCGTTCCATCGATCACCGGTACTCTTCAGACTACCGCGGTGATCAATGCCGCGGTTTCCATTTTGCCGTCGTTCACGGCGACGATGTGGAACGGGCATATTCTTTCCGGGACGGTCCAAATCGTTCCGGCCATGGCAGCCACAGTCGGAGTCGTCTACGAGATAGAGGGCCTCGATTTCAGCCTTCCGACGGTGACCCTGGATCTCGAGGGAGTATTTTCGGAGCTGGGTGAATTAGACCCGGCGTTCTCTCCCCTGGAGGTGATTCTGGAGGGGGTCGTAGACGAACTCGGGGAACTCGACATCGTGCTACCTGAGATCGTCGCGGAGTTCGATACCGTTGTGGCAGAGGTCGGAGATCTGGATCTGGCCCTGCCGAAGATCCAGTTTCTTCTGACGGCCGTCGAAGAGCCAGTCGCGGAGTTCGACATCACCCTGCCGGCGCTTCGCTTCGATTTCAGCGGGATGATCTCCGAGCAAGGTGTCTTGGACTTCACCCTTCCCGTTCTGGCCATAGACCTGGTGGTCGCCGGTACCTACGTCAATATGGTCATGAACCTGCGTAACCAGGCCCTTACAGAGTTCGAGGAGTACCCGTTCAACTCAATGTGCCGATTCGGCACCCAACACCTGGCGACCGATGGGGGCCGGATCTATGACCTTGATGGCGGCAAGTATGACGATGGGGTCCAGGTGGACTGGTCGTTCCGGACCGGGTTCCTGGATCTGGAACGGCAGACGAAGAAAAAGCTGCGCCAGGCTTGGATCGGGATGAAGACCGACGGCCAACTGGTCGTCACAGTGGTTCAGCCGGATGGAACCGAGTACGTCTACGCGGCAGAGGCTTTCGAGACCACGGAGACGGGAGTCCGGGTTAAATTCGGCAAGGGCATCAGGAGCAAATACCTCGCACTCGATTTCGCCAGCGAAGGGGGAAGTACCCTGGAACTCGACGCCATTCGTTTGCTTCTGGATCAGTTTGAACTGAAGAGGTAACCGTGGATGCTCCGCGTGCACTGAGGGTCTACAAGGGTGATCACCGTGAAGCGTTCATGCGGGAGATCAATTCCCTGTCCGCACAGTGCAGGAACACCGCCGGCACCAGTCCCGGATCCATTCAATCCCTCTTTCGTACCTACCCCCACGGCACTGTCCATGTCATGCGGATCGGCGCCATGGCGGGGCCGGATTGGGGCTACGAGATTGTGACCACCCACCTCCTCGGTGGTGGCGAGCTCCAGATCATCCTCTCCTCGGCAGAAGGTGAGACCTGGGGGATCCCTTTTACCCTGCGCCCGGAATCCGTGATCGTTGGGGACCGCGCCGACAAAATAACCCTTTCCGCGACCTTCTTCGACGGGACCTTCATCGATCCCGATTACGATCGCCAGATGGAGGTGTGTCCGTTTATCTACACCCTCAATCACAAGGACGACTTCATCGTCGTGGTGGGACAGGACCCCTTCTTCCATCCAGTATCCGCCCGGGATGACTGGCACAACAACTCCTACACGCAGATCCTCGACATGGGGATTGGCCAGCACTTGCTTTCCTACTACGAGACCATAAAACGGGTGATATCTGAAGTCCATGTGGCCTTCAGCTTTTCGCCGTACACGGCGTTCGCGGGGTTTAGCCACACCGATCGCTACATCGACCATGTTCGCCGGCTCTACATCCCGATTTTGAACCGTGACGGGGAGATCGCCGAAGAACTGACCGGGATGATCGGGTTTCCCTTCGGAAAGAAACCCTTCACGCTGGGGGAGGATGGAACATTCCTGACCTACAGGGAAGTGGTCCGTCCCTCCACAACAGTGGCGGTTCCTGATTTGCTGAAGTTCAACCTCCAGCTTTTCTGGCCCTTCATCCCCTACCTGAGGGAGATTCCCAATTTCAACCTTCATTTTCTTTCTCCGGCTCAATTGGGATCGCCGGCGACGGCGAGTCTGCAGAACTTCGATCCTGCTTATGTCCATGAGCTTCGGTACGACCCGGGTGGCCGGCAGAGCCTCCGCGCCGATTCTCTTTCCCTCTCCTATCCGGATGCCACGTATACCACCGACACCACTTCCAATCTTGATCCCGCTAACAGCGTGGTCACGGGTCGATCCGACTGGAACGAGAGGACCGACCAGACTATCACGTACACGATAACGAAGTCGGCCACCCTGGGGACAGTGGGAGGGCTGAAAGACCTCTTTGTGCTCACGACGTTGACCGGTGTCGTGGAACACGCGTCCCGCCTTGATGGGGAGCTGGTTCGGACGAGCAACTTCCCAGGCGTCTATTACATGCCGGAATTTGTCGATGACCTTTTCTGGCCTTGCGGCAGGATGACCGATGTGACAGACGCCAGCGAAAGCTACTCCGACGGATACACCGTGGAGATCACGGGCAGCCAGGTGCTGAAAGTCGGGGATGTTGAGATCGACCGCGGATCGATCACGTTATCCTATACGGGCACCGACACCAGAGAAACCGTCCATAATGGGACCGCATCCCGATATCATGCCTGCGATAATCCTACCGCCATTGGGTACACGACGACCGAGATGGATGTGCTCGAGGAGCAGCAGTTTACCTGTCTGGACGAAAACGGCGATGTGATCAACTGCGAGCAATGCGAATGGGTAGTTGTCTCGGGAGGGGGACAGATCAATCAGCAAGGCGTCTATACGGCTCCGGCCACGAACGCCAATTGTGCCAGTAATCCGATCATTGGGATCGAGTGTGACGGCGTTGTCATCCTGACCCTGGCTCTGGCCATCAACGGGGTAACCGACAACAGCACCGCCTACTGGATCAAACAGGGCTGCGAAGACGCTCCGACTGCCACCTGCCCGGCAGGATCCTATCACTGCTGTACCTATTTGACATATGACTGCCGCGGCCAGTATAACGGCTATGTGAACACGGCATCGGGTGGTTACCCGTGTGCACCGGGAACGGAACCCTACGATACATGTGCCTCTAGTCCTTCGATCCAGGATGTTCGATCAGGAGAATTACTGGAGGCTGGCTGCTGTCCGGGAGAGTTGATATGAGAGAGATGACCCAGGAAGAATTCGAAGATCGCGCCATGGCCCTGCACCGGGCACGGAAGATTTTCGTGGAAACCGGACTGACGAAGAACATCTCGAAAGCTTTTGAGGCCTACCAAGGACTTTTTGCGGAACGGGAGCGCCGAGTCTTCCTTTCCTCTCAGGTCGATCACCCACCGACCATCATGGACCGGTATGAAAGACCTCAGTGTCCGGACTGCGGGTCCGATATGCGCATCCGGGTGGTTCCGGAAAACCCGGAAGGGATAAAGACCCAGCTCGTTTGTACGAAATGTGATACGGTACTCAACGACGAACACGGTCTTCAGTGGTGGATGGACAATCTGAGGAAAAAGAACGATGTTGGATCTCAAGGCGTATCTGGCGGGGCTGAAGCGATCGAGCAAGGCGGATGATATCCCGGGCACCGTTTTGGCCTATCTGGATGAATTGTGTCCCTCCTGCGGGAGGAAATTGAAGATCATGAAGCCCTGCTGTTCGGAAAAGCGGAGAAAAAAGACATGCTCATCATGTGGGTACACATCCTACTTGGAATGATCGCCTGCGAGGCACTGACCCAGCTCTGGTTTCACGCGGCGCCCCTCCAGCCGCTTCGGGGATTCCTGGTCCGTGCAACGCCTTTCCTGTACAGCGGGAGCCAACAAACCCATCTGCTCGATTGTCGGTACTGCACGAGTGTGTGGGTAGGGCTCCTGCTGGCCATTTTGTACTTTTTAACAATTCAAGGATTCTTATATTTTACTTTTTTTCTGGCCGTTCACCGTGGAGCTAACTGGATACACCTTGTTTTCAGCTACCTCCGGGACCGGCAGATTGATTTGAGGATCGCACGGAAATGAGTACGTGGACGGGTTCGGCCGAAAGGACGATCGTAAAAGACAAAGACAGCGTGGCGACCAGAAACATGGTCGTCTTCGAGGTTTTGGACTCCGACAGCCGCAGCCGGGCACTCATCAACGAGAACGGCGTCGATCGATACGTTGACGTCGTCGCCCTGATCTACAAAAGGGTCGCCCTCACGCATGCTCAAAATCGAGCCTATGACCTCAGCTTCGACAACCCCGACGAGACGAATATCAAGAACATTTACCTGGACACTCGTCCTCTTTGGGAGCTTGACCTTACGCCGGCGACCGACAAGTACGCGTGCAGTGGAACCCGCACGATCGAATACAAGCTCTGCTTGATCGTCGGTTCGACCAAGTACGTTGTCGTCCTGGGAACGGTTCGGATTGATGTGGGGGCATCGTTCGACATCGCCGGCAATGAATCGGCGATGAAGCAGGATGCTGGCACGGTCACCGAACAGGCCCCGACCTTTATCATCACCGGGGACCGGTTGTACGGGGTATCGGTGAACTGCGGGAAGGAAGCATGCACCTGGAGCTACGACCGGGAAGTTTATAAGAATGGTTTCTACATGGCCATCGACTCTCCGGTCAACGTGGAAGACTACAACGCGTATTGGGAGAAAGCGGCCCGGGTCGTCGGGGCGATCAATTACCACGGGGTCTCCGACAGCAAGGAGTTCGTTTACGGAGCCGATTTCGACTTGCCGGACAAAGTGATGGCGGTCGGCTATAAGGAGGCGGTATGAGCATTCAGACGGTTGTAGAAGGTCAGATCACAGCGGCAAACTCCTGGGCCAGTGAGGCCAGGGATGCCGCCCAAAGTGCGCTGCAGGCGTTGGCCGATGTGGACGTTCCCTCCATGATCATCGGTCCGATCCCGTACACCCCTCCGGTCGCCAGTACACCGGATGTGGCCACGCAACCGGTCATGGCGGCGCTCGGGGAGGCGCCGGAGATCGTTGATGCCGGCACCGTGGAGGCGCCGACGAAACCTACTTACGATCCCGTCGTCCTGGGGGAGTTGCTGACCATCGTCATTCCGGATGCGCCCACCATCACTTTTCCCGAACTGGATCTTCAGCCGCCGAGCTACGAGGTGACCATGCCGGCCAACTGGTCCTTCAGTGTGGCCAACATTCTGATCACCGACGATCCCATGGTTCAAGCCGCGATGACCAGGCTCAAAAACAACATCACCTACGGCGGCACCGGGCTCGATCCCACGGTCGAATCCTTGATTTTCGAGCGAGACAAGGAACGGGAGGACCAGATCCTCTCCGATACCGTCGACAAGGTGGCGGCCATTTGGGCGAAGAGGGGCTGGAGTCTCCCCGATGGCATGCTGGCACATGCACTTTCCGAGGTCCAGAAAGAGCACATGAACAAACTCCTGGACCGTTCCCGGGAGATCGGCATCGAGCAGGCCAAGCTGGAGCAGGCCAACCTGTTCAAGTCGATCGAGCTCGCCGTCAATCTCGTTGCCCACCTGGTCGACCTCCTCATCCGTTACGAAGAGTTGATTCTGCGATCGCAGGAGGATACGGCGAAGTTTGCCAACGAGTACATCGATATTCAGATCCGGACCTACGCCGCACTGCTCGAAGCGTTTCGCATCAAGGCCCAGGTGCATGAGACGATGGTGCGGGCGTCATTGGCCAAGATAGAAGTCTTCCGGGCGCAACTGGAAGGCCAGAAGTTGATTGGGGACGTCAACCGGCAGACCGTGGATATCTATGCGGAGCAACTGAAGGCGCATACGATCCAGGTCGACACCTATAAGGCCGAAGCCGACGTCATGACGGCGTTACTGGCCGCCGAGCGACAGAAGATAGAGGCCAACAAGCTCCGTCTCGATGCCTGGGCGAAGAGGGCCGATGTGGCGATCGCCGAGTTCGGCGGACAGGTCGACCTCTATCGGTCGGTGTCGCAGCAAAACATCAGTAGCGCGGATCTCCAGGGCCGGCAGGCCGAGGCTACGGTACGGATGGGCCTCCAGGCGACGGAGCTGTCCATCAACGCGATCGAAATGACCAACCGGAGCCTTCAGGCGATGGCTTCGTTGCGGATCGAGCAGGCAAAGGGAGTGGCTCAGACGGCAGCGCACCTGGCAGCGGGCGCGATGGCTGGGGCGACGACCGGGGCTTCCATCAGCTACGGCGAGAGCAATAACCTCAACGCAATCAAGCTGCAATAGGAGGTGGGTATGGCACAGGATCTTTTTGATTCAATTCGTGGCTTCTTTGGCAAGGCCGTTTCAGCGGCACAGGGGAAGGGCGGGACGATGAGGGTGACACCGCCCGAAGAATCTCCCTTCCTTCAGGCCGCGGGGGGACTCGGGCGGGCCGCAAAGTCTACCCTGATCGATGAACCCCTCGCATACGGCGCCACGGTGAGCCAGCGACCGACGCAATTCCCGGGATGGGGGATGTCGAAGGCTCCGGAGGCCGCCCCGCTTGTCGCTGATCCGCGGCATCAGAACAACCCGTTGGGTGGACCGACGCCGGTACCGGGGGCTCCACCGCCGGGCCTCGCTCTGGATAATGCTGAAAAGCTGGTTGCTGAAGGTGGCGTTGGATCCCCGGTTTCTCCGGTCGCCCCGGATCTCGTCGGAGGTGTCCGATCAATCCCCACTCTCGGCCCGGCAGCCGACGCTATTATCCGCCGCGATCGCCATGTCGCCGATTCAGCCGCTCCCGTCGATACCGCCGCCTATGACGTCCAGACGAATCGTGAAAGTGAGGGGCCCGGCTATACCCTTACCCCCAAAGGACGGCCGGCGCCGACCCAGGTCGAAGCCATGAACACGTACCTTGATGATCTTCGAGACACGATTATGAACAACCGGGGCATGCGCACGGCCGAAGGGCTGCTCAGTGATCATGCCGCCAACGTGCTCGCACAGATCGCAACCGCCAAGACACACCTCGCGGGGACTGCCATGACAACCGAAGCCACGAGGGCCGGGCATGACGTCGCGGCACAGGCAAATCTTGATTGGCGCTCGGCGAACCTCGAAGAGCGCAAACGCCAGAACGATCTCATGGCCACCCAGCACCAGTTGGCCAGGGAAGCTCAAACGGATATTGCCGCGCAGAAACACATCGATACCCTGATCAAGAACCATGCCGAGTACGACAGCAACCCCGAGAATCCCGGCGAAAAGGGCATGAACATGGCCAAGACCTACTTCAATATGTGGGATGCCGGGGTCGAAGCGCCAGGCCTGGAGGCGCCGATGAAACAGGTGGCCGAACGCTACAACGCCTACAAGTCGGCGGTCACCGAGAACGGCAAGCCCAAGACCAAGTTTACGCCTGAAGAGGAGCAGCTTGTGAAGGCCCGGTTCCGTAAAACCCTCTCCATGTATCCGGCTGAAAAGAAATAGGTGCTGAGATGGCAATGATCTTTCCTGATGATGAGCAATCGACCACGATGGCGTTCCCCGACGACCCTCCTCCGGAACCTTCCTCGCTGCTGAGACGTGGAATTGTGGATCCCCTGGTCGGGCTGGCCAAGGGTGCCGTCGTTGGAATTCCAGAGACGATTACCGGCCTCGCCGACATTCCCACCTTTGGTGGGGCTGGCAAGGCCGTGGAGGCGATCGGAGAGGGATTGGGGATAGGTGGGTTCAAGAAAGCCAACGCGGCCTTTACGAACCTGCTGACGCCAGAAACCCAGGAAGCGATGACGAAGGTTTCAGAGGCAAAGGGATTCCTGCCGACGGTCTCGGCGATGGTCCAGAATCCGTCTTCGATCGCCCAGGTCGTGGCTGAATCCATCCCCTCGATGGCCGCCGGGACAAAGTTGACGAAAACGATCCTGGAAGGGGTCGGGCTCGGCATGAAAGGCCTGGAGGGAGCGGGACGGCTGAAGCGTGCCGCGACCATCGGCGGTGTTGCCGAAGGCGCGGTTACGGCCGGTCAGAATCTCGAACAGGTCCGACAGGAGACCGAGAGCGGACTGGTTGACCCGAAGCAGGTCGCGCTGAATGTTGGTGCCGGCGCAGTAACCGGCTTGATCGGTGTTATGGGCGGGAAGCTGGCGGCAAAGCTGGGAGTCGATGACATCAATACCCTGATGGCTGGCGCCCGGACCGGTGAAGTTGGAATCCCGGAAAAGAACATCTTCAAGAAGGTTCTCGTCGGGGCCATGCAGGAAGGCCTCCTTGAAGAACTCCCCCAATCTATGCAGGAGCAGATTGCCCAAAACATTTCCTTGGGGAAGCCTGTCGGGGAAAACGTTCTCGAACAGGGAGCAATGGGAATGTTGGCGGGTTTCGCACAGAGTTCTGGCGCGCAGATCGCCGGCCGCTTTATGGAGAAGATCAGCCCGGCTGCGAAGATCAAGGAGGCTCTCGACAAAGATCCTCTTGCCCAGCAGATCCGCGAGCTCGAGTCGGAGATCAATCCACCCGTCGAAGCCCCGGCCGGAGAAGCCGCCGCGCCGTTGCCTTTGGGTCCTGCTGCCGCTCCTCCTCCTATCCAAGGAGAACTGGAGCCGGCCCCTCTTCCCGCCCTTCTTCCGGAGGAACAAACCAAAGCCGCCGAGATCTACGGCAGGCCGGTAGGTCAATGGACGGCCGAAGATGCCACCTGGATCCGGGAACACGGTGGGGTATCGGTGTTTCGGAAGCTGCCCAAAGAGGTGCGGATGCAGCCGGCCAAGCCAAACTACGAGGCGTTGGCCACACAGAATGGGGTCAAGTTCAATGGCTTCCAGGAACGCCGAAATAAAGCTCCCCTCCCTATGTTTTCGATTCCCGGCGGCACAACCTTCTTGCTGGGGGAAGGGGAAAGCCTCCCGGATGCGATCAAACGCAAGCAGGAAGACTTCGCCGGCAAACAAGCCGCCATCGATCAAGCTGCCAACGAAGCTTCCACGTCGCCCTCCAATGACCTCCCGGAGCCCTCTGAGGCGCAAAAGGAAGCCGGGACATATCAGAAGGGCCACCCCGAACCCCAATTGCTCCAGGGGCTGTCCATCAGCATCGAGAACCCAGCCGGTTCTGTCCGGAAGGGCGTCGATGAAAACGGGAAGTCCTGGGAGACCCCCATCCGCAATCACTACGGGCACGTACTCGGGACGAAGGGCAAGGACGGAGATCCCGTCGATATCTTCCTGGGTAGCAATCCGGAGAGCCCCACCGTCTTCGTCGTTGATCAGCAAGACCCGCGGACGAAGAAGTTCGATGAGCACAAGACCCTGGTCGGGTTCAACACGATCGAAGAAGCCCGGCAGGGTTATTTGGACAACTATGACGCCACCGGCCCCTCCAGGATCATGGGCATCACTGAAATGCCGATGGACCGGTTCAAAGAGTGGCTGAAGGAAGACCATAGCAAGCCCGTTTCAGCTCCCAACGTTGGGAAAGAACAGCTCGCGCCTGGGGTCGTGGCCAAACCGGCAATTGTGGCCGAAAAGGGCGGAAGCATTCGGGCAGCCATTGAGAAGGTTCGGAAGAACAAAGACACCTTCGTCAAAGAGATGTCCGATCATCCCCTGGGGACCACGTTCACGGTTTCAGCCGGGAAAGAGAAAGGCGAGTGGATCAAGGGGAAAACCGGGAAATGGCGGAACATCACGAACGGCAGAACCATTGCGCCGGAAAAGGTTGAAGACCGCCTCTTTGACCTTGCCGAAGAGGTTCGTGGGTCCGTGAAGCCGTTTGTCCCTGAAGGCCGGGCGATCCCGACGAAAAAGGCCGAGCCGAAGTCGAAGCCGGTCGCAAAGCCGAAGAAGAAGGAATCCAAATCCGTCAACCCCATGAACGCCGTTGTCCAGGAGCTGAAGAAAGAGGGGGGGCTGAAGACCGATCAGGTACGAAGGATCGATGCGACGGCGCCGAAGATCCTCAACCACGCCTATCCCGGGTTGCTGCGGACATCGGGAATGGACGTGGGAGAATCGGCGACCGCTCACGGGTTCCGTGACGCAGAGGGATTGGTCCTCTCGCTGCTCGATCCGCGCGAGATGGGCCGGCATCGTGCCGGCGAGGAAGGCGCGATCGGGGAAGCTGAGGTCGACTACATCGAACAACTTACCAAGAAGAAAGCCCTGGAGCATGACGCCGAAGTTCAGGCCCAGGTAGAGGAGAACCGCGATGCAAACCTCAAAAAAATCATTGAGATCATCCAAAGCGAAGAAGTCACCGACGAAAAAATCATCGAGATCCTCCATTCTGAAGGCTTTAGCGACCAAGAGATTAAGCAAGCACTTATTGAGTCGACTGAAGGCAATCCGGACTACGCCGACTTTACCCCCGAAGAAATAATCGGCGAGGTGAACCAGCTTTTCGCGGAGATCGAGCCGAATATCGTCCAGCGCGGCTGGTTCATCCTGTCCGTGCCGGGCTACGAAGTCGGTTCCGGGCCCTACGATACCCTGAAGCAGGCCCGGGCTGATGCCAAGATGAAGCGGTGGTACAATCCGGATGAGTGGTCTTTTGCCTATGGGGGAGAGGATGAAAACGACAACTTCCATCCGGAAAATGAGCCCAGCGATCGTTACGCCGATGATATCGAGCTGATCCAGGATCTGGCCGAAGAGGCCGATATCGAAGAAGCCGCGGCAGAGCCCATCAACATCGCTATCACCGACAGCGCCGACAGCTTGGTCGCGGAGACCGAGGCTGCCAAACTGCTTGAGAAGGGTGACCGGGTCCGGGTTGGTCTGACCGGGGAAGGAATCGTCCTGGGGATCGAGGGGAACACGGCAAAGATCCGGATGAAAGATATGCCGGCCAAATCCTTCGTGACGGTGAGGGTGTCCCGGCTGCAGAAGATTCCGGAGGCAACCATAGCCTTCTCGAAGAAGGTAAAACAGACCGCTGATAAGTTCGAAGAGGAAGATGGTCGGCTGGACGTCGACACCATGAAACTGGTCCAGTTACTCGGTGATCAGTACGCCGCCAATCTCTCCGAAGTGACCATCAAGGAGCTCACGCAGAATGCCTTTGATGCCGTCAAGGAAGAGGTATACCAAAAGGGATACGAGGTCGGCCACATCGCCATCAATGTGAATTCTTCGGCCAGAACCATCAAGGTAACCGATGACGGCGTTGGGATGACTCGGGAAACGATGAAGAAGGCCTTCTTCCGGATCGGCGGATCACAGAAGAACGTTCCCCCCAGCCTTTCTTCTGGAGGCCTGGGACTGGCGAAGCTGGCGTTTATTGCCGGCGCCGAACGGATTCGCGTTTCTACGGTACGCGATGGTGTCCGGACGGTTGTCGACGCCACCACCGATGACATCAAGGCGAGCAACTTCAAGTACCAGCCGGAACCGGCCGATGCCGCCGAGCATGGGACCGAAGTGACCGTCTGGCTGCCGGGATTCAGAATCGATCAGAGGACCGGGGAAAAACGAGCAGTAAACTTCCCATGGTCGATGGCCTACGGGGTGAAGAATGGATTCCTGGCCAAACCCTTGCTCGGGCCGGTTGAGGTGACCGCGCAGTTCAATGATGAGAAAGAGACGCTCCTGCTGGGCGTCAACACGTCTCAAGAAGCCGTTCCATTCATCACCCATGCCAAATTTGAGTGGGGAGAAGCAGACATCTACTTTGGCATCGAGCGGACAAAATCTCCCGGCCATCGTGTCCTGTCCAGCGGCCTCTATCAGTTTTCGCCCGCCTTTACGATCGGGCAGTTCGAAAACATTCCCTACAATATCATCGTGGACATCAAGCCGAACGTCCGCGCGGATCATCCCGACTATCCCTTCACCAATAACCGGGAAGGATTCAAGGACCGGATCAAAGATGACGTGCAATCGTTGGGCCGATATCTGGCTATGGTGGCGAGGGGCAATGAGGCGCAGAATCTAAAAGATAATTTCAGGGATATCAAGGCGCTTCCGCGGATTGACGAGGTGGGAGCGGATGTCGTTGGAGATATCGAAGCCCGGTATCTGAAAGCCTGGGAGAAACAGACCAAGGCGCTCGATGATTTGATGGCCGGGCGTCAGACCGCGGAGCCAACGGAGAAGATGGTGATCCCGGAAGCGATCGAGGTCAAACCGAAACTTGCCGGCATTGTGGATGCCAAGGGCAATCAGCTTATCTCTTCCGATAATCTGAAGAAGAGCACGTTCGAAACCGATAAGGCGGCCCCGCGTGCATCTGACTTCATGGTCGATATTGCTCAAGATCCAAAGAATCCCATCTATCACAACAATCTCAGCGTTGACCTGGCCGCCGCGACACAAAACCCTGTGAACGCGACGAAGTTCTTCGCCGAAATGGGATCCGTTTTCACCGAGATGAAGGAGGTCATGGCCGCAACCAATTGGTGGGGATACGAGAAGCTCAACGATCTCTTCTTCGCCGGGATCTCCCTGGATAAGGATTACGCCGGAATTCATCTCCGCGTACCCTACAAGGCCATGATGATCAACCCCTTCTACGTCATCGGGCAGGATTACCGAACACCTTTCGGCTGGGTCAACCAGTGGTACACGGCCATGATCCATGAGCTCGCCCATACCGGCGACATGACCCACGACGAACGGTTCAACACGGAGATGGGGACGGTGGACAACTTCTTCGCCGACAACGGGAAGAAGGAGTACTTCCAAGCCGTCCTCAAGGAGGTCTACTTCCGTTACGAAACAGAGTTTCTGTCCATGAGAGGTGAGTATGAAAAAAGCACAACTCGAAACGCTACAAAGGGCCTTAAAGAATTTGAGGGGAAAGAGTACGGAGGAGATGTGGGACGAACTGATCTCCGGACTGGCGACCAACCTCGAGCTTTTTCGCGGGGAGCGCAACGAAGCCCTGGCGGAGACCTATTCGGGGATCTTGGACGAGGTGAATCGGCTGGGGAGTCTGGAAGCCGTCCTGACCAAGTACCCGCTGGAGTCCCAGCAACCCCCGATGATCTGACCCCCTCGTCCGCAAACGCCCGCCTGGTAGGGATGGGGATCGCTATCTACGAACATCCCACGGAACCGGAGAAACGTGTTGTCTATTACCCGGATGGCAAGAAGGTGCCGGTGATCATCGCCAAGTCCGATGTGCCGGCGCTAATGGCCGAGCTGCGCACCCAGCAGTACTCGTCCGAATTCGCCAAAAAGGATGCCGCGGGCCAGAGGGCTCAGGCGGAAGCCTCCCTGCGTGCCAACCAGAATAAACCAGTGGCCAAAGAGGACGTCTATTATCAGGCCGTCCAACGGGCCCGGGTGATGAAGCGGATCTTCGCCGGCCGCCCCTACCACCCCGTCCACGAGGTTCTGGTGCAGAGCCGGGAGACGAAGAACTGGTTCTCGATGATGGCCGCCTACGCGGATATTCTTGAGCGCATCGGGAAGGTCGACGTCGATCGAGCTGTTACGCGGGGGGAGATCGGGACCGGAGAGATTCCGGGAGTTGAGATGGAAAAGAACTTTGCCCTTACGCCGAAGGGTGCGGTGGGGCCCGGCATGTCCGAAGCTCCTCCTCCTCCCAAACAGGGCCTGCTGTTCTCCCGGGCGCCCCGCCCGGCTTTCTACTCCCAACTAGTAAAGGCGGTCACCGAGAACACCAAGACCATGCCGGCGGTCGCACAGTCGATCCCCAAGTGGCTCCAGACACATGGGGTAAAGCCGGCTGAAATGAAATTCATGGACATCGATGGCTGGCTGGAACGGAACCAGAAAGATGGCCGGATCGATCGAGAGGCTTTTGCCCGGTATGTCCAGGAAAACGAGATCGACGTGGTTATGGTTCCGCCGACCAAAACCGTTGTTTACGAAGCGGTCGGTGGCACACGGCTCAACCTGCTCGGAGGGTCTGACGTAGCCGAAATCCTTTTTCGCTGGGACAATCCCCCCGAGGGACTTTCCTTCACCTCGCAGCATTTCGGAGGTCGGAAGAATATCGTGGGGTGGCTCCGGACAGCATCCTTCTCTAACGCGCAAGGCCAACGTGTCCTGATGGTCAATGAGATCCAGTCGGATTGGGCAGAACGGGGTGGAGAGGAACAAAACAAACAAGCATCCCGTCTTCAGGCTCGGATAAACGAATTGAGGGAGGATCCGGCTGCGTTGGATAGCAGGAATCCTGGATATTTCCGCATTCAAGATAAGATCCAGGATCTCTCCGATCAGATCGCCGAATTGAACATCATCCCGCCGTTCGCCGACAATTATCACGAGGTTCTCCTTCGGCGGGCCTTCCGCTACGCGGCCGAGAATGGCTTCGACCAGGTATCATGGACAACCGGAAAGCAGCAGGCCGATCGGTACGATCTGAGTAAGCAGATCAAGAGCCTTCGCGCTGAACAGGTAAAAAAATCATGGAGTATAATGATCACCGATCATAATGACCAGCAACGCGGCATCGGCTTATTCCCTGCCGAAAAGCTTCCCGATGTTGTCGGAAAGGATATGGCGAAAAAGATTCTGGCAAGCAACGAGCAGACTCAGGTCTATGAGGGCCTGGATCTTGTGATCGGCGGCAAGGGGATGGAGGTATTCTACGATGAAAAGGTTACCGGGTTCGCCAAGCGGTTTCTGCGCCAGTGGCCTGGCGCCCGGGTGGAGAAGTCGGAGATCCGTGGCGGCAGAAACGGTTATGTTTTCCGGGCTGGGGCAGACGGTCCCTATTTGAAGATCAAATTCACCGCACCGGGAGCGCGCGAGTTCATTTCCACCGATAACGCTGATGAGGCTACGGTTCTCCAGACCCAGGATGAGATTGGGGATGTCCTGAACCACAGAATCTTTCCGCCTCCTTCCAACGTCATCGTTCAGCCAAATCCCAATACCTACCGGCATACGGTCTGGTCGGGGAAACTTACGCCGGAGATGCGCGAGAGTCTCCTGGAGCCCCAACCCACATGGTCGCGGATGGTCGGGCAGACCGGTCCCGGAATGAGTGAATCCGGGGTTCGCCTGATGGTTCAGGACATGCTGACGGAAATGGACGGCATGGACCCCGGCGCCGTCGAAACCGTTCAGAGCATCGAGGATCTCCCGGACGACCTGAAAAATTGGGTGTTGAGCACGAACAGCCCCACCGAAGTGGGTGCTTTTACGACTCCCGACAACCAGATCTATTTCATCGCCGACGCCATTCCTTCGCCGGATGCGATCGGGAGGGCTCTGCTCCATGAGGCCGTGGGGCACGTTGGTATCCGGAGGGTCTTTGGAACCCAAGAACGGCTTGACCAGTTCCTTCAGGGGGTCTTCGACTTCTATGGGCAGGATGAGATTGCCCGAACCCTCGAACCGCTCAACTATCGGTTCGACTTCAAGACCAAGGAGGGCCGGCTGGATGCGGCCGCCGAGATGATCGCCAACGGGGATCTCGAGTACCGAGCCCCGACGTTGTGGCAGCGCTTCGTCCGGATGGTCTGCGACCTCGCCAGGGCCTTCGGCCGGCGTTATGGGATCGGATTGGAGCTGAATGAGTCCGATATCCGCGATGCCGTCGACGCAGCCAGGCAGATGGTGATGAAGGGCGAAACCGATACGGCACCGGTTCGATCGGCTTACCGGACCGTCCAGCCCCTCGCCTCAATCCTTTCTTCGTTCTCGATCAAGGATCAGGCCGGCATCCTCAAAGCCTATAACCGCCTCCAGAACCCCAACCTCACCGATACCATGCAGGGTGAGTATCAGGCCGTGCTGAAGGTGATGCGGGAGGCCAATGCCGACGCCTTCTCCTGGTGGCGCCAATGGCTGAGCCGGCCCTTCTGGAATGCCCAGGAACGCAAGGGCGGCGAGCTGACGACGTCTGCGAAGCATTGGCAACGGTGGTGGAACATCTTTGGAGAGGAGCGGCCGCAGCATAAGGGCGAGGTCACCCATCAGTTTCTGGCCGGGATCAAATCCTTCATGGATATCAAAGATCCTGTCTCGCGCCAACGGATCGAGAAAATCCTGATCCACCTCGACCAGGTCAAAGGGGAACTGACCGGGTTGACCGAAGAGCGGCAAGCGGAGGTCCATCGGCTCAATTACGTCCCCGCCGATCTGCTGCAGAAGGGAATCCGGGTGGGGACGGAGACGATCAAGTTGAACCAGGTCGAAGCTGAAGCCCTGATCGGGGTCCGCCAGACCCTTGATGCCATGTTCGACAACTACTTCCAGTACCTCGAAGACATGGCCCTGGAACGCTACGTCAACAGCCCCTGGTACAACCTGCTGAGCATGAAGTACGGGGAGCTCAACGATGCCGATATCCTGCACCTCGGCCGGAACGAACTGAAGATCGTCGGCCAGACTGCTCGGAGGAGCTTCCGCGTCAAGACGCAGACAGTGCTGAAGAACCTCGAAAAGGGCGTGCTGGGCATGACGACCCGCCAGGTCAATGCTCTCGTCTCCAACTATCAGAAGACCTACGAGAAAATGGAGGGGGGGATTCTTGGAGTCCAGGATATCCTGAATCAGGGCTATGGGCTGGAGGGCAAAGAGCTGAAGCAAGCGACCCAGGAGCTGGTGACCGCGTACCTGAGGACACGACCTCACATGATGCGGATCGTGGACTCTCGGAAGGAATTGGCAAAAAACCCTTTCTATTTCCCGCGGATGTTCCCTGAGGGAGAATTCGAGGTCAAGGTACTGGAGAAGGTGGAGGATGAGGGCCCCGAAGGTGAACCCCTGGAGAAAGAGATCGACGTCTACCGCCGGCCCTTTAAGAATAAGGCCGATGCCGCTCAGGTCGTCCAGCGGATTCTCTCGAACCCCAAATACGCCAAGAACGGGCGGCTGCTCCCCCGCTTTCGCATGACGACCGTGAAGCGCCGGCAGGTTGCTGAGTGGGCTTTCCACGACATCAGTGACGTCAACACCTTCACCATCATCAGCCAGTCGATCGATCGGATGAAAGAGGGAGCCGAAGATCCGGATGCGATCGAAAAGCTCTACGACCCCTTCTATCAGGCCGTGGCCGACGAGATGAACAGTCGTGGCTGGATCCACATGATAAAACGGGGGAAGAAGGGCGAGAGCGTCGAAGGTTACGAAACCACGAACCTGGATAAGGTTCTGGTCGACTACATCACCGGATACGCCGGCAAGATCACCAAACAGACGGCCGCCAAAAAGTACCTCAGGCTGATGCAGGACGTCAAGAAGACCACCAATGATCTCCGGCTCTACGACTCCCTGGCGAAGGCCGGCCGCGACAACCTCCGGAACCAAACCAGATGGGACGGGGCCGTCCAGTGGTACCGGTCGGGAATGTTCACCTGGTTCCTGGGCGGAATCCTGCGTCCCGCGATCGTCAACTCGACGCAGAACTTCATTGCCGCGATCCCTGATTTCGGATCCTGGGCGAGGTTCTCGAAGACGAAGTTGGAAGCCGCCCACATCACCGTCAACCCGACCCGCGACTACGTCCGTGCCATGAACGACATCCGGAAGGGCATGGGGATCAAAACGTTTGTGAAGGGCCAGCGGGCCATTACCGATATCGACTGGAAGAAGACGGGGCTCAGCGAAGCCGAAGAGAACTTCCTGAAGGCCTTGCTGATCACCGGGGTCGGGAAGGCACAGTTCGTGGAGAACATCATCGACACGACCAAAGAGAAGCTCCCGCTGCTGGCCCGCCAGATCATGGAAGTGACCGGCCGACCCTTCCAGATGATGGAGGTCTTCAACCGGCTGTCGGCGGGACTCGCCATGTTCCGGCCGCAGTTGGCCCTCCGGCTGAAGGAGGGGAAGAGTACTTCGGTCGCGGAACGTCAGGCCAGGGAGTCGGCGGTCCAGTTCGTCAATCGGACCCACTACCCCATGCACAAGGCCAACTACTCGCCCCTGGAGAGCGGCGGGGATATTGCCTCGGCGGCGGTTCGTGGTGGCCTTACCTTCCGGTCCTTCACTCACAACTACGCCCTCTGGCTCGTGGATATGTACGGGCGCCGGGACTTCAAAGCGATCGCCACCTCGCTGGCCTGGATGGCGATGTTCGGCGGCCTCCTGGGTCTGCCCTTTATCAAGGACATCATGGAGATGATCGAGAAGATGACCGGCTACAATCCAACGTTGGGATTGAAGCAGGCGCTGAACAGGATGGGAGGCAAGACCATGGAGACCGTGGGGACCGCGGGCATCCCCGGGCTGGCCGGCCTGAACATCAGCGGATCATTGCGCATCGGCCTCCCCTTTGTCGGCGAAACTCCCCTACAGACGATCACGGGCGCCGGCGGCGGGCTGGTTCAATCGGAAGGCCGGGCGCTGAAGGCTCTCAGCCGCGGGGACTATTGGGCCGCGTTAGGCTATGGGACTCCCCAGGCAACCTCCGCGGTATTCACGGCCCTCCGGGGCTCAGAGCTGGGCAAGGAGCTGGGGATGGCCGGGCACATGACCACCCCCACCGGCCGGGCGGTCCTCGATACCGACGGCCAGCCCCTCAGCCTGGGCCCCTGGGAAACCTCGATCCGGGCCATGGGATTCCAGCCGCAGCGACCCAGCCTCGAACGCGAGGTTCAGGCGAGCGCCAAGCGTGTCGAAATCTACTTCACCAGCAAGCAGACGGCGATCGGCGAGACCTACCGGATCGCCAAGGAAGAGGGCCGGAGATCCGCGATGCCCAACCTGATCAGAGACGTGAAAGCCTTCAATGCGGAGAGAAAAGAAAAGGGGGTGACCGAACTGGTCCTCCCCCTGACGATCAAGAAAGTGATCGAAACCTCCAGGACGGCGAAGAACGCCAAGCAGCGCCGGGAGGCCCGGTATACCTCCTAGAAGAGGCTTGCTTGAATTTCTTCCTCCTCGACTGTGCCATCAGCCGGGCGTCAAGTGCTTCCCGGCGGGCTCGGCGACGGGTGCGGCAGACGCTTTCATCGGGGTCGTAGGGGTAGGAGCAGGTCATCTTTTCGCCTCTTTGTGCTGATAAAACCATTGCATGATCCGCCGCCTTTCGTAGTCATTCCATCCCAGCGCGGCCTGTTTTTCCGTGACCATGTTGTGCTCCATCGCGTCCAGCTCATGGAACCACATGGGGAGAGCGCGGACGCCACGGCTTTCGATAGCCTTGCACCTCTCCCATGCCTCTGACGGGTCGGAATCAAAACCAATAATGGCGTATGAGCTGATATTGCGCTTTGCGATCCCGACGAGATCAAACATCCAAATGGCGTCGAGAAAATTATCCCAATGAGTCATGTTGTCCAACGAAAGGCGAACGCCACGCTTTGCCAGTTTTAGCCGCGCGATCCGTTGAGCGTGATAATTGGTCATGAGGCGCGCATCCAGCCCTTGATTGAAATCAACCCCCTTGTGCTTCTCAAGGCGGTCCATCACCCTGTCGAAATGGGCCACGGATGTCGCCAAGAGGTTGTTGTCCGTGATGATCGGCAGGTCTGGCCAGTCGTCCAGCTCCACAAGCGCACCCTCCGTCTTAGGAACGGCGCAAAATTGGCATTTTCGGATACATCCCGTTGATGTTTTTGTCGCCCATGGATTCACCCGCTGCATCACGCCGGGGATGTCCCTGAGATCGACATGGACATATGGCATATCGTTGAAATAGTGGGGCATGAGACGGACAGCTGGACCGCCAACGACGATGCGATCAATAAAAATATCGACATTTTGAAAAACAGTGGCCATCTTCGGCAAATTCCAGGTAAACGGAATGGAGTAATAGGCCGTATTTTCGGCCCCCATCCATGTTGATGGACCTCTCGGAAAATCACCTCTGCGGCGGCATGTTGCTTCTGTGGCGGGGCAGGTCATAGGGCCTCCTGAATTGTGAATAGCCCCGGAGACGCTTTCTCTATTTGGGAAATCGGCAGCCCGTATTTTTCCGTCTCTTCGATTTCCGATTCGGTGTAGCGTAGGCCGGTCATGGCGCTTTCTCCTTCTTTCCTCTGGAAAATTCTTTATCAAGGCAATTCTGGCACGGTTCTACGGTCATTTTCAGCCCACTTTTTGATGGGATGTCCGTATTGCAGTTGGAACACATCGGCTTCCCGCATTTCGCGCAGTAAACGCCGAAATGTACATCAAGGTTGAATTTTGGCATCAATCCCTCCCCTCGGCCATCTTCCGCCCGAAATCCGGATTACCTCTTCCCGGCTGTCGCAGGGGAATGACCACTCGGCCGACCGGGATCAGGACCACGCAGAGCAAAACGTGATCCCGTGTGACCGACACGGTCACACGTCCACCCCCCGGCCTCCGGGGCAATGCAGGGTCGACCAGACGCATCCAGCGTGAACGCAGCTTTATCATTCCAGACCTCCTCTGATGATGGCCAGCAGCTTCGTCATGGCCCGCTTAAAAAACGGTTGTGTCCGGGCATCGCTCCCGTCATTGTCCATAAGAGCCCCCAAGAGGAAGTCTTCCAAGATGATCCGGACCTGGTCGGCCTGCTCCATTTGGACGTCCG
>Ga0172381_10000236_pt1 | contig 67655 bp, 60 predicted proteins | sample Leawel6488metaG_FD_119754 | JGI IMG/M metagenome (GOLD analysis project Ga0172381, IMG submission 119754) | Leachate microbial communities from a municipal landfill in Southern Ontario, Canada - Leachate well 64-88 metaG | ecosystem: Engineered > Solid waste > Landfill > Unclassified | place... | reverse complement strand
GACCAGCAAGGCTACCAGCACCGTCAGGCTGATCACCGATCCGGAATGGCCGGCATAATGCACGCTGTACCAGGAAAATGGGAAAAGGGTGACGGTGACCACGAGAAAGACCAGCGTCAACACTACCAGCAGGATGCTCAGGGCGATTTCGTTGGGAGTTTTGCGCCGTGCCGCCCCCTCCACCATGGCGATCATTTTGTCGAGGAAGGTATGTCCTGCCTCGTGAGTCACCCGGATGATGAGCCAGTCCGAGATCACCCGGGTACCGCCGGTGACCGCGCTACGATCACCACCGCTTTCGCGGATGACAGGCGCGCTCTCGCCCGTGATGGCGCTTTCATCGACGGCGGCGACTCCCGCCACCGCCTCGCCGTCCGTGGGCACGAGGTCTCCCGCTTCTATCAGGACAAAGTCACCGCTGCGCAGGCTTGCGCCGGGAACCTCCTTATAGTTCGCCTCACGCACCGGTTTGGACAGCTTTTTGGCAGTGACTTCCTGCCGGCTCTGCCGCAAGCTATTGGCCTGAGCCTCGCCCTGACGCTCGGCCAGCGCTTCCGCAAAATTGGCAAAAATCAGTGTGAGCCAGAGCCACAGGTCGATCACGCCGGTAAAAGGCGCTTCACTGTTTTGCACGATCAGATCGTGAAAAAAGAGGGCCAGCAGCAGCCAGGAACCGACGTAGACGATGAACATCACCGGATTGCGCAACTGGCGACGCGGGGAGAGCATGCTGAAACTGTCCCAGAGGGCGCCCCGACTCTGATCTTTCCAGTGGATCGGAGATGCCGCATGTTTATGATGGGTAGATTCCATGGAGATGATTCCTCAATGAGTCAGGGTGGTAAGGGGCGCCAGTTGCTCCGCAATCGGCCCCAGCGCCAGTGCCGGAAAGAAGTTGAGCGCGCCGACCAGAAGAATGACGCCAACCGTCAGACCAATGAAAATAGGCGTGTAAGTCGTCAGCGTTCCCGATCCTGCGGGGATTTTCTTTTTCTCGACCAGGGCACCCGCCAGCGCCAGCAACGGCAGATAGGTCCAGTACCGACCCAGCAGCATGCACATGCCGGTGAGCAGGTTGTAGAACCGGGTGTTGCTGCTCAGACCGCCGAATGCGCTGCCGTTGTTATTGGCGGGGCTCGTCACGGCATAGAGCACTTCGCTGAAACCGTGCGCCCCGGGATTGAATACACCCGCCCGCCCCGCCACCGTGGTGACGGCGAGGGCCGTACCGATCAACACCAGCAGAGGCATGATCAGAATGGATAATGAGGTCATTTTTATTTCAAAGGACTCGATCTTCTTGCCGAGAAACTCCGGCGTGCGCCCCACCATGAGACCGCCGAGAAAAACCGCAAAAATCATGAAGGCGAGGAAAGTAGCGAGACCGGAGCCGACACCGCCAAACACGACCTCACCCAATTGCATCAGGAAAAGGTTTACCCCCCCGGACAACGGCATCATGGAATCGTAGGCGCCGTTAGCGGCCCCCGTAGAGGTCGCGGTAGCCAATGTTGCAAACAGCGCGGTCGCTCCAGAACCGATGCGGTCTTCCACCCCCTCCATATTGCCACCACCAGCAAGACTCGCGGTGTTGGCCTGGGAGATCCCCAACTGTGTCAGGACGGGGTTTCCGGCCAGTTGATAGTGCTGACTTACGAGCGTCAGGGGGACAAAGAGCACCAGCATGGAAATCAGGATGGCCCATGCCGTGCGCCTGGCCTTGGCCATATGCCCAAACAGGAACACCAGGGCAGAGGGAATCAGAATCATGGCCACCATTTCCAGGAAATTGGTGAAGCCGGTGGGATTTTCAAAAGGGTGGGCATCGTTCATGTTGAAAAAGCCACCGCCATTGTTGCCGAGCATCATGATGGCTTCTTGCGAGGCCACTGGTCCCACATGCATTATCTGATGAAGAATGGTTTTACCGCCCGATACAAAGGGTGCAACAAGATCTGCCCGTACCTCGCCGGCGAGCGTTTGGACCACACCCTGTTCCATGAGAATCAAGGCAAAGAGCGCGGAGAGGGGAAGCAGCACGTATAAAACGGTGCGGGTCATGTCGACCCAGAAATTTCCGAGATCCTTGGTTTTATGACGGACGATAGCGCGAATGATGGGCAGGAGGATGGTGATTCCCGTCGCCGCCGAGAGAAAATTCTGCACGGTCAGGCCCAGCATCTGCGAGAGATAGCTCAAGGTCGAGCCGCCGGAGTAATCCTGCCAGTTGGTATTGGTGATAAAGCTCGCTGCCGTATTGAAAGCGGAGCCACCCTGGACGCCAGCAAAGTGTAAAGGATTCAGGGGCAGCACACCTTGCGCCAACAACAATGCATAGAGAAAAACGCCACCGATCAGGTTAAAGATCAACAGGGCGATGGCGTAGCGCTTCCAATCCATTTCCTCGCTCGCAGAAACGCCGGAAACACGGTAAATTCCCCGCTCCACGGGACCCATCAGGCGTGTCGCCCAGAATCGATCGCCCGCATAGACGCGATGCATATAGCGTCCCAAAGGCAAGGCCAGCAGAATGGTCAACAACAAAATTGCGGCGGTCAGTATGGTAGTGGATATCATAGAAACCGCTCCGGATTAATCAGGAATACCAAAAGATAGATGAAGAGCATGGCGCCCAATCCGAGGCCTATCCACACAAAAGCGTTCATTTTATGCTCCTCAGGCGATTCAATAGCTCAACAACCCCGATGGATGCCAGGAAAAAACCGATAATAATAAATAAGTATACAAATTCCATGCCAACCTCCTGCGTGAGCACGGGCCAACATCCCGCACACAATCATAATATGCTCGCCTGAAAGCCTAGCAAGATTGCATCTATAAATTCCATATAAATCATCTATAAATTCTATATAAACGGTATGTTTTATGAGTAAACCATGCCCATTGCAGATAACGGTGCGTTAACCCGCTTGGTAATGGTCGGGCTTTGGCCTATGCTCAAACGCGGGAAGGCGCGACAACAATGGAGCATTATGGACGGTGGAATCCGGTACCTGGTAATAGCAGATGTCGACTGAAGATCGCAAAGACGGACGACCCGATCCGGATGCCCTGTTGGCACAGGTGCAGCAGGAGGAGCAGGCGCGCCAGCGCGGCCGCCTCAAGATTTTTTTGGGTGCCGCCCCTGGCGTTGGGAAGACCTACGCCATGCTGCGCTACGGGCAGCAGGAGATGGCCAAGGGGGTGGACGTTTTGGTGGGCGTCGTCGAAACCCACCAGCGCAGTGAAACCCAAGCGTTGGCCGATGCCCTGCCGGCGTTACCGCGAGTGCATATTCCATATAAAAACGTTGTGCTTGAAGAGTTTGATCTGGATGCGGCCCTTGCCCGTCGTCCCGGACTGCTCCTGTTGGACGAGCTCGCCCACAGCAACGCCCCCGGTTCTCGCCACAAGAAGCGCTGGCAGGATCTGGCGGAATTGCTGGACGCGGGTCTTTCCGTGGCGACTACCGTGAATGTTCAGCACCTGGAGAGTGTTCACGAAGTCGTCCAGCAGATTACCGGGATACAGGTTCAGGAGACCCTGCCGGATCAGATCATTCAGCAGGCAGATGAAGTGATTCTGGTAGATATCAGTGACGAGGATCTTTTGCAACGGCTGAAGGAGGGCAAGGTGTACCTGGGCGATCGCGGTCAGCGCGCGATGACGCATTTTTTCCGTAAAGGCAACCTCATCGCCCTGAGGCAATTGGCATTGCGACTGGCAGCGGACCGGGTTGATCTGGAGTTGCGGCAGTTTCATCAACAGAATCCGGAGGAGAGGCAGCGTAGCGGAAGCCGGGATCGCTTGCTGGTAGCCGTGAGTGGCCGCCCGGAAGATGAGCATCTGGTGCGTGCGGCATATCACCTGGCGACCGCCCAACGGGCCGACTGGCTGGTGATTCATGTGGACACTCCACGCGGTCTGCTGCAGAAACCCCAGACCCAGGCATGGATATGGAATCACCTGCATCTTGCGGAAAGTTTGGGTGCGGAAACCGCACGTCTGACCGGAGTAAATATCGGCGCGGAGGTTTTGGCTTATGCGCGGCTGCGCGACGTCACCCAGATTGTACTGGGACAGACGCAGGGCCTGCGCAAATTCCTTTGGTGGTGGCCCGGTTCTTTGACGGCGCATCTGCTGAACAGCGAGCGTGGCATCGATGTGGTAATTCATCCATTACCGGTTAAAAAAGCCCCTCCCGAAGATCGACGCCTGCGGAATCAACAATACCTTGGCATTGTGGACACGCCCCTGCGCCGCAGCATCCGGAATCGCGCCTTTGTGATCAGCGGCGCAATAGGTCTCGCTTTAAGCGGTCTGGCCTGGTCTCTGGGGGCTTACCTGGGTTTTGCCGGAGTGTTCATGCTCTACATGCTGGGCGCGGTGGGCACCGCCCTGATGTACGGCCGCTGGCCCTCCCTCATCACGTTCGTTGCCGCCGTGGTTAGTTACTACTCGTTTGGATTGGATCGCGGTTTGCCAACCACGGTGGGCTCGCTTGCTTACTTTGCGCTGATCCTCTCTCTGATCCTGCTCATCAGCCAACTGGTGGCGCGATCCCGCGAGCAGGAACTCATGGCCCGGATCCGCGAGCGACGCGCCCGCAATCTCTATCAACTGGTTCAGGCGCTCAGCAGTGCTCGTGGCGTCGAGGGGATTCTGAACGCAAGTATCGAGAAGTTGCACCAGACCCTGGGTATTGCGGTCGCATTCTGGCTGCCGCTGGTGGACAACGCGGGTGGTCCTTTGCAGATGTTTCCAGCGTCCACCGACCTGGAAGCTCCACAACGCAACCTGCGGGCTGCTGCCCGGTGGAGCTTTCTGAATAAAAAGAATGCGGGGATGAGCACCGACACGCTGGCGGATATTCCGGCACTGTTTATGCCCATGCTGTCCGGCGAGCGTGCGCTGGGGGTCATGATGCTGTCGGATCTCGACCTGCGTCGGGCTCCTGCCGACTGGTTGCGCTTTCTCGAAACAGTAGCGCGACTCATCGCGGTGGCTCTGGATTCGGCGCAAGCTTCTCTTCAACGGACTGAAGCCGATGTCCGTTTGCGGGTCGAGCAATTACAAAATGCGCTGTTAGGCGCCGTTTCCCATGACCTCCGGACGCCCTTGGCTGGCGTACTGGGCACAGCGACGACACTTTCGCGCAATGCGCAGGGCTTGACTGCCGATGAGCATGATCTCCTGGAAAATATTCGCGAGCAAACCCAAAAGATGGAACACACCGTGGACCGCATTCTGCACATGGCCGCATTGCAGTCCGGGCGACTCCATATCAAAAAAGAATGGGTTCCCCTGGAAGACTTGTTGGTCACCGCACGCGATCAGGTTAAGGCCGTATGCGCTGATCGTCCCTTTCAGACGCGGATATCCAAAGACTTGCCATTGCTTCTCGTGGATCCGCAACTGATGGTGCAAGTGCTCACCAACTTGCTGGAAAATGCTTGTAGATATAGCCCGAGTGATCGCGCTATCGAGCTAGAAGCCTATGCGAACGATGCAGAGATTACTGTTTGCGTCATTGACCACGGCTTTGGCGTACCACCCGGCCGCGAAGAGGAGATATTTCTTCGTTTCAGCCAGGTCAAACCGCCCCATGGACTGGGTGGCAGCGGACTGGGCCTCGCCATTTGTGCTGCTATTATAGAGTTGCATGGCGGACGTATCTGGGTGCGTAACCGGGTTGCAGTGCGTGGCGCGGTGTTTTGTTTTACCGTACCTCGGGAGCCTGAGCCGCCTATGCCATCTGACGGAGATTAAGCCGTGACAAACATACACGAGGGCGATCTGGATATCCTGTTGGTGGAGGATGACCCGGGTATTGGCGGGTTTCTGCAGGCGGCGATGGACCGCGAACCAGGATATCGCTTGTACTGGGAAACCACGCTGAAAGATGCGTGGAAGGCTTGGGAAAAACGACAAATCCAGGAAGGTCGGCCATTCGCTTTGATTCTGCTGGACCTTGGTTTACCGGATGGGGATGGGCAGGGATTCATCCGTCGATTACGCGACCACGGAGGGGAACAGGCATTAATCATCGTCATCTCCGCGCGTGGAGGGGAGGCTGACAAGGTTCAGGCCCTCGATAGTGGCGCCGACGATTATCTGACCAAGCCGTTTACCATTGGCGAGCTGCTTGCGCGCCTGCGCGCGCATTTGCGGCGACGACCAGTAGGTTCATCCGCCGAATCTTCCCATTGGGTCATTGGCGTCTTGGAGCTGGATGATCTCACCCATACCCTTCGCAAGGGCGGGGTGCCCATTCCGATGACGCCCAAGGAATATCAACTGTTCCACCTTTTTGTGATGAATCAGGGGCGGATATTGTCGTATCGACGAATTCTCGGCGCAGTGTGGGGAGAGCACAGTAGCGATCAGGCCCACTATGTAAGGTTATATATCAAACGACTGCGGGAGAAGATTGAGGATGATCCCGGAATGCCACAATATCTGGTAACCGAAAAAGGGGTTGGGTACCGATTTGGCAATCCGGAGGTGTCAAAATGACCGCATTCAAGGGAAAGATGCCACGCGCTTTGGCGGCGAGGATAAAACAGTAATCAGTCATCGCCATCCGCGTGTTTCTGCGCGAGAAACCCGATGCCATCCAACACCTGATAAAGATCTCTCGCATAATAATCGGGCACTACGTCGTTATAGGATTTGCTGCCCTGATTGGAGTCCACAAAAATGGTTTTCATCCCCGCCTGTTGGGCGCCATAAATATCCCGATACATATCATTGCCGACATAGATAGTTTCATGGAGAGCCACTTCCAGTTGCTCTGCGGCCATGGTAAATAATCGGGGGTCTGGTTTGCGATAGCCGTAGTCACCGGAAATAACCCGTACGTCAAAATATTTCTTGATACCCAGCGCGCGCATTTCGGGGAGCGCAAAGCAGCGTTGCGCGTCGGAAACGGTCGCCATCCGGTAGCTTTCCTGAACACTTTTCAGGATACGTTTGACACCGTCGTAACGCTCCAGGCGGGTGCGGGAGAGCCCACGATGCAGGCGGGCCAGCTCTCTGGCCAGTTTCCCCCGGCCTTTGAGGGGTTTGCTGTTCTCCTGGACGAGCAACGTGTGCCAGATCGCCTCGACGTCGATTTCCGGATATCTTTCCGCAGATTGGCGTTTTCCTTCTTTCAGGATAGCAAAGTAGCGTTCGCGCACCTCACGCCGGTTCATGAAGACCCGGTGATAGGTGAGATAATGGGATATGCCGCGATAAATCTCCTCCATTTCCTCATTGGTTTCAATGTTGATCAGGGTACCATAAAGATCGAAAAATACGGCGCGTATGGACATGGTGTTATCTCCGCAGAATGTGAGTGGCTTCGTGGATCAGGGCCTGACTGTAACGCCAGTCCAGCCAAGAATTGCGGGCAATGCGTAACAGGGTCATGCCCATGTAAAAGGGGATTCGTTCGGTAATCGACGCGAAAGCGGCATGACAATCCGGAAAATGGGTGCTGTATTCCCAGAGAAAATGGCCGATAAATGGTTCGGCATGCTCCCCATGATGGGTGCTGCGCATGAAGTGATGTTTCAGCTCTCCCGCGATCATGCCGAGATCATACGCGCGATCTGCATACTGCATCCGTTCCAGATCGATGGCAATGGTACGCCGATGGGCCGCGAAGAGAAAATTGGAGGGCGTGGCATCGCCATGGATCAGCACCTGCCGGTCCGCCCACATGCAGCCCATATATTGCCAGCGCTCCCGGTAATGATGGAGTTCTCCGGTCTGATGGGGGGATAGCCGCTGGCGTCTCTGCAGGCGCGCCGTGATCTTGTCGAAATAGGCAAATTGGGCATCGAAGCGTACGGTCTCCACGCGAGCTGTCCGGTTATGCAATTTGGCAAGGAAATAGCCGAGGTCCGTCAGGCGCGCATATAATAACTCCGCATCGTTGTGCTCAATACTCTCTCCGATGACCCTGGAGAGGGATTGTCCAGGACAGAATTCCTCGATGATGACACTGTTGATATCCCGTGAAATTCCCAGGGGCTGCGGAATATACAGGCGTTCGGTCTGGAAACCCAGGTCGCGCAACAGATGCATATGCCGCCATTCGTTGTGCGCCCGGTCCCAGGCCTGTTGCGGGTCCTTATGGATACGGTTGAAGAACTTGCCGATCACTTTCTGCTGGGAATGGGTTTCCTCATAGAGAAATACCGCATTGGATGCCGGAAACTGAAATACCCGAAACTGACTGGAGCCTTGCCCATGGTCTGGTCGTGGAAATATCTGCCTACTGAGATACGCGTAGAGTGGATCGTAGGGATTCAGACGGCCCAGGTATTTCATTTTGTGCCGTTTGCCTTGTCCTGAATCTCCGGGGGTGGGGGCCGCAGTACCGGATGCAATTCTATCCCGATGATTTTCCAGCCCGACTCCGCACCGTTCAGCAACGGCGCGATATTTCGCTGGATTTGTTGCTCCAGCGCAGCCCTGGCTGAGGTGGAGTCGGTGATGCCGACCAGGTCCGGAAACGCCATGAAGGGGTTGGCGATGCGCGCATCCAGTTGTCCCTGCAGTGGGAGAAGGCTCTTCCAGGGGCCATCGCCCTGCAGGATGGCCACCGGATGAATGGTCAGGACATGGATTTGCCCGGTATGGTCCGTAATGGTGACGCCGTAAGACCCCAGCTCCACGGCGCGTTGGGCGGGTATCGGCGCGGTGGGTTTCCGTGTCACCAGCGGCGCGCCGATACTCCGCGGACGAACCGGCAGATGGAGGGCTATACCCACGGCAATGGTTGTGAGCAGCACGGCGAGGATGCCGAAAACCGCCCATCGACCGCGGCTGGACCGGGCCCGCTTTTTGGGGCGTGTTGCCAATCTCCGTTTCTCCTTTTCCGGCTCAACAGTGTCTGTCTGTGCGACATCCCTTCCTGCCCGCAAGGTATCAACGCCGTTCAGTGCAATCAGTGGTTGCAGGGGACCTGGACGAAGGAGCCGCTGCCGATGATGACATCGGCGTCCATATTCATCCGCCGTGGCGGAACTCGGGGTAAATCAACATTCCGCGCCGACATTGGCGCGCGGACCATCCATGCCGGCATTGTTGACGAGAATGTCCAGGCCGCCGAAAGCGGATTCGATCTCCTGCAGCAGCTTCTCCACGGCCGCAGGATCAGCCACATCGGCCTGAAAAGCCTGAGCTTTGCCGCCCCGCTTCTGGATGGCCGCGACCACCGCCTCGGCTTCGTCCAGACCTTTCCGGTAATGGACGGCCACCTGTGCCCCGGCTGTGGCCAGTGTCTCGGCAATGGCGCGTCCGAGGCCGCCACTTCCACCCGTGACCAGCGCCCGCCGGCCCTGCAAGTCCAGACTGATCATGCGCCACCTCCGACAATGTCGATATGAAAATCCTCACCCTGCCAGTCGCCGCTATCGCGCCAGAGGATGGCGAACTGTACGCTGTCCCCGACCGATAATTTTTGTACCGGCAGGGTGGCGACATGGCCGAGACCCCAGTCTTCCGACTCGGTATCCTGTATCGCCTGCCAGCCATTGCTGCCCCAGTGTACGGTGAAAGGCGCCCGCAACAACACCCGCAGATACTGTCCTGCGGGCAGTTGACGCGGCCGCTGGCGCAGACGCCAGATCCGGTAGTCGATCTTTGGGGCTTTGCCCTGATAACGCTTCCAGGTCTGCGCCGGGCGATCCACGGGGTGGCCCTGCGCAGCGCTGTGGCACAGCTTGACGAACTCGCCGTGGGCCCAGACCAGGGGCATGGCCGAGCCGCTGGGGTGGCCGGGGAACAGACCCTTCTCCGGTATGGCGTCGGACTCCCAGATTTGTTCCGGCAGTAGTCCACCGTTGCCTGTCATGGCCGCCATGGCGTTGATGTAGGGCACGGCGTCTTCGCCGGCGGCGAGGGCGTAATGGCCCCGTTCCCCTACCAGCAAAGGCCAGCCACGACCGATGCCGGTACCGTCAAAGGGGCTGCCATCGGCATGTTCCCCGTAACCGTCGCCGTTGTAGCGGTGCCAGACCGGGCCGCAGGGAGTGTCTGTTCGGAGCAGTCCATCCATGACTTTGACCGAGGCGGTGACGTGCGGATCGTCCGCGCTGCGCAGGCCGTAACGCACCAGTTGCAGGAAGTCGTTGGCGACCTGTTCGCCAGCGGACAAGTGCGGGTCATGGGCCCGATTCTTGATCAGTACCCACTCCTTCTGGGCGCCATCCTGCACCAGGATATCCTCCGGGATGATGCGGACGTAGTGACCGGCTACCTGAAAGCGTTTGGCAAGGTCGGTATCGCGCGCAAAGGTCCATTCCTCCAGTCGTGCATTCCAGTAATCGGCCAGCATCAGGGCACAGTCACCGGCCTTGCCGCCAAGGAAGCCGGCACCCTCCACCAGTGCGGCGATGGCCACTGCGAGGGTGAACAGATTGACGCCGCCATCTTCCTCCCAGCGGTCCTGCCCAGTCACCGGTCCCTCGTGGACGATAAAGTGCAAGGCACGGGTGATCATGTCGGTGACGGCTACGTTCCCCAGCATCTGCGCCTCACGCAATGCCGAGGCAAGGAGCACCGGGAATCCCGTTTCATCGAGCTGCACCCCTTGCCAGAAGGGTTTACCGCCCAGCCACTGATTCTGTAACCAGTGCCCGTCGGCCTGTTGGGTGCTGATGAGATAGGTCAGTACGTGTCGCGCTTCGGTGGTGGCCCCGAGGGTGAGCAGGGCCCCTGCGCTCTCCACCAGATCCCGGGACCAGACCAGATGATAGCCGCCGCGACTGTCGCTGGACTCGCCCCAGGGCACCGAGAGACTGGCCACCATCGCGCCGGGGAAGGTACGATCCTCATGTACCTTGAGAATGTTGGTGGAGCGGGCGTACAGGGTTTTAGCCGCCGCCGGCAGTGTGCCGACGCAGTGGTGGGTGGGATGGCGTTGGTGCCAGGCTTTCCAGCCGGCGCTGTAATCCGCCGCGCGGCTCTGAAAGCCCTCGGCCAGGGAGGACCAGGCGTTGGTGGCGGCGGCTTCCTTGCTCGTGCCAAGACCCAGGGCCAGCGTGCCCTGCTGTGGAAGACGACCCGCCAGGGCCACCTCACCTGGTCCGGCCTCCTGATATGCCCACTGCATGCGTCCGTTCTGATGAAAATCCTGCCAGAGGTCACTGGCACCCACTTCGCCCACCGTGCAGCGTTCCAGTGCCGGATAGCCGTCGGCATTGCGGCAGGTGAGTGCCAGGCCAAAAGGCCCCTGTTCTGCCCAGAGTACTGGCCGGCCTTCCCAATCACCCACCCACGCGCAGTTGTTTTCGGCATCCTCACCGAGACGTGCGGAGCAGAGCAGATAGGGCCGCAGCGCGGCATCGCCCTCCAGATGGAAGTCGAGCAGGAGCACGTCACGTTCCGGGTCTGTGCAGATTTTCAGGGTGAAGTCGAAGCGGTCGTGATGATGGTGGATGATGGGCAGAGGAACGAGGGGGTCCTCTATCTCCAGTTGGGGTTCTGGCAGGGCCTTCAGTTCCTGCCAGAAGCCCTGATCATCGGCAACGATGAAGCCGAGGTCGCGAATCTGAGGGATGTCGATACGCGGATAAAATACTTCGGTGACAATCCCCCTGCCCGTGGTAAACCAGATTTTTCCGCTGCCCAGCGCCGTGCCCACGCAGGATTTTCGGGCGGTGGACCAGACGGGGTGGCGCCAGGCGGCAGCGGGCGCTTTGCTTGGATTATCCACTCAGAAAAGGCTCTTGATGGTGTTCATCAGTCTGTCGCCGATATCCGTTCCAGCGCCGCTGGTCGTTGCCGCCGTGGGTGCGGCAACGGGCGGATATCCTGCAAGATAATCACTGACGCCGATGACATTGCTGCCACCGCTGATGGTTGGGCCGGTCACCGAGGGCGGCCGGAAGAATCCGGTAGCCGGGCTGCCCGCCATGGCCGTCCGCATATAGTGAATCCAGATCGGCAACGCCTCCCGCGCACCCGCAGCCCAGCGGCCCATGGTGCGGTTGTCGTCGTAGCCCACCCAGACGCTGGTAGTGATGCGTGGGCTAAACCCGTTGAACCAGGCGTTGTTTTCGTGGTTGGTCGTGCCGGTTTTGCCGGCGATGTCATTGCGCCCGAGGCTCTGGGCGGCGACACCGGTCCCGATTTTGATCACTTGCTGCATCATTTCGGTCAGCAGGTAGGCCACCCCAGGGGGTATGGCTGTCTGCTGGGGGGGCGGAGTATACCCCATGGGGCAGTTGAGCAGGGAGATCTGTGTGCCACGACTGTTCACGATTCTGGTGATGAGATAGGGCTTGGGCAAAAAACCGCCACTGGAGAAGACCGCATAGGCGCGAGCGAGTTGCAGGGGGCTGTAGTCCCCCGCGCCCAGCACCATGGACGGCACCTGAGGCACCTGCTTTGCCGGAAAACCAAAGCGTTGCACATACTGCGCCGCGTAGGGAATGCCGATATCCATCAGGATCCGCACACTGGGCACGTTGTGGGAGTAAGCCAGGTTCGACCATACCGGGATCGGCGTATTGGAGAACTGGTTACTGTAGTTGGTCGGTACATAGACCTGGCCGGTGGGCAGGGTGATGGACAGGGGGGTGTCCGGAATCGGGGTCTGGGGCGTCATGTAGGTGTTCTTGCCCGAAGCCAGCAGTGCCGGCGCATCCATGGCCGCGGCGTAGACGAACGGTTTGAAGCCCGATCCGGGTTGCCGGTAGGCAAACACGGCGCGATCGAAATGACTGAGTTCATAGCTGAAGCCGCCCACCAGGGCGTGGATGGCCCCGGTGCGACTGTCCAGACTGACCAGGGCGCCCTGTACCTGGGGAATTTGTGAAAGCTGCCAGCCCGCGTTCTTCCCGGCCGAGGACCAGACATTGGCCCCCCATTCCTGGCCAGCCCCTGCCGTGACAGCGTTGACATAAGGGCGCAGCCAGATCAGGTCGCCGCTGTGCAGGACCGCGTTTACCGTACGCGGCATGGGTGCGCCCACACGGGGGCGTGCCCAGTTGACGTCGCGCAGGGTCAGTGTGACATTTTTTGTGCCTTCCAGAGAGACCGTGGCGCTTTTGGGGTCGGCGCCGACCACTACGCCCCATTGGAGGTTGGCCGGGTCATGTGGTGGCAATATGTCCGGCCGCTTGCCTGCGAGAGCCGCCTGCAGTGCGGCCCCGCTGAGACGTGCGATGGGGCCGCGGTAGCTTTTGGGGTCCATACTGGAGAGCCCCATATCGTAGTTTTCCAGGCCCACGGCAATCGCCTCATTCGCCGCTTCCTGATCTTGCGGCACGATGGTGGTATACACCTTGAGGCCGGAACGATAGGTGAAATCGCTGCCAAATTGCTGGGTGAGCCAACTGGCGATCCAGTCGGTGACGTAGGGCGCGCCATTGCTGGCGGCGGCATGATAGCGCGAGAGAATGGGCTCCGCATTGGCCTTCGCTTCCTCATCCGCAGAAATATAGCCGAGCTTTTCCATGCGTTTGAGCACATAGCTGCGGCGCCTCCTAGCGAGATCGGGATTCACTACGGGGTTTAAGACCGAAGGCGCCGGCGGTAGGCCGGCAATGGTTGCCATCTCCCCCAGGGTCAGTTCACTGACGCCTTTTCCGAAATAGGTCCGGGCCGCTGCCTGCACGCCGTAGGCCCCTTGCCCGAGATAAATCTTGTTCAGATAAAGTTCAAGAATCTGCTTATGGGTAAAATGAGCGGCGAGTTTGTATGCCAGGAGAATTTCCGCGATCTTCCGGGAAATGGTTTTTTGCGGAGTCAGGTAAAAGTTCCGGGCCACCTGCTCCGGGATGGTGCTGGCACCCTGCATCGGTGCCATATGAATGACGTCCACCACCGCGGCACGCAGAATCCCGGGATAACTGACCGGATAATACAGTGGGTTGTTACTGTAGAAACGGGCGTTTTCGGCGGAGATGAAGGCTTCCTGCAACCGGGCCGGAATCTGGTCGAGGGGCAGCGCATAGCGCATCTGAGGTCCGACCTCCTGCAGCAGCGCGCCGTTTGCAGCATATATCCGCAAGGGTTCATCCGGATGCCACTCCTTGAGTTCGTGGACAGGCGGTAGAGTCTGCCAGATGCGGTAGACATAAATGCCGACACCGATCCCGATATTGATCAGAATCAGCAGGATGATCAGTAAAATCCAGCGTCCATAATGGTGGCGCTTCGGTTGCCTGGAGCGCGCGCGCGGGGTATTCGCTTGAGCCATTCCGTTTCTTTCCGTGTGTATGAGTACTTCGCAAAGTGCATGCTGGCCTGCACTTTGCGAAGTATCCTCTCCCGGCTTTTGCATTGCGATGCGGCCGATGGCGCAATACTATACCACCATGAATCTGAAGAGTCGCTTTGCGCCCAGCCCCACCGGTTACCTGCACCTTGGCAATGCCCGCACAGCCCTTTTCGCCTGGCTGGCGGCGCGTGGCGCGGGTGGAACATTCATTTTGCGTCTGGAAGATACGGATCAGACGCGCTCCCCCGAGATCTATGAGAGGGCCCTGCTGGAAGATCTGCGGTGGTTCGGCATCGACTGGGACGAAGGCCCGGATCGGGGTGGCGATCACGGCCCCTACCGGCAGATGGAGCGTCTGGCCGTCTATGCCCAGTACTATGCCCATTTGCAGGCGAGCGGGCAGGCCTATGCCTGCTATTGCAGCGCCGACGACCTGGCCGCGGAGCGCGCCGTGCAACGCTCCGCCGGAAAGGCGCCGCGCTATGGGGGGCGCTGCCGGCACCTCGGCGCCGCGGCGCGGGCCGAGCGCGAGGCTGCCGGGTTATTGCCTACCCTGCGGTTTCGGGTGCCGGATCAGGGCACCCTCACGGTGCCGGATCTGGTCTGGGGTGAACGGCATTATGCGCTAGCCGATCTGGGGGATTTTGTCATCCGTCGCAGCGACGGCAGCCCGGCGTTTTTTTTCGCCAATGCGGTCGACGACGCGCTGATGGAGGTGAATCTGGTTTTGCGCGGCGAGGATCATCTGACCAATACGCCCCGGCAAATTCTGATATTGCAGGCGCTGGGATTACCGGTTCCCGCTTATGGGCACCTGCCTTTGTTGCTTGGGGCCGATGGTCAGCCCCTGTCCAAACGATACGGGGCTGCCAGCCTGCGTGATTTGCGCAAGGACGGTTATCTGGCCGCGGCGCTGCGCAACTACCTCGCCCGTCTGGGTCATCATTACAGCGCGACGGGCTTTCTGGATAGCGGGGCGTTGGCGCAGGGCTTTGCGCTGAACCAGATCAGCCGGGCGCCCGGCCATTTTGATATGGTGCAGTTGCAGCACTGGCAGCACGAAGCGGTGCAGTCGCTGGACGAGACCGCTGTCTGGGACTGGCTGGCGCCACTGCTGCGGGGTAAGGTGCCGGTGGGGCTGGAAATGCCGTTCGTGGCGGCGGTGCGTGCCAATATTCTGCTGCCCGGCGATGCCCTGGATTGGGCCGAGCGCTGTTTTGGCGCTCCCGCCTTGGCTGCCGACGCGGTCGAGGCCATCATCGGAGTCAGTCCTGAGTTCTGGTCCGTCGCTCAGGCGACGCTGCAGGCGTCAGGTGGGGACTACCGGAACTGGACAAAAGCCTTGCAGCAGGCTAGCGGGCATCGCGGCAAGGCGCTGTTCATGCCCCTGCGCGCCGCACTCACCGGCCTCACCCACGGCCCGGAGCTGGCGGCGCTCCTTCCCCTCATCGGTGAAGAGCGCGCTCTGGCGCGTCTCCATGCCGCTGCCCAACGCCCCTCAATGCCTGCCGAGACCACCCTATGATCAATCTGCCCGTAGTGACCCTCTTTGACACCCTGCGCCGCAGTAAAACGCCGCTAGAGGTGCTGCGCCCCAATCATGTGGGACTCTATGTCTGCGGAATGACCGTATACGACTTCTGTCATCTCGGCCATGCCCGGGTCATGGTCACCTTTGATACGGTGGTGCGCTATCTGCGTGAGCGCGGCTACGAGGTGACCTACGTTCGCAATATCACGGATATCGACGACAAGATCATTCGTCGGGCGTTGGAGTGTGGCGAGTCGATTCAGTCCCTCACGGCACGTTTCATCGACGCGATGCATGAAGATGAGGCGGCATTGCTCTGCCGGAGACCTGATCTGGAACCGCGGGCGACGGAGCATGTGGGCGCCATGCAGACCCTGATCGGCGAACTCATCCACAGAGGGCACGCCTATGTGGCGGCCAATGGCGATGTGTACTACGCGGTGCGCAGCTTTCCGGAGTATGGCCGCCTGTCCGGCAAGTCCATTGACGAGTTGACGTCGGGTGCGCGGGTCGAAGTCGGCGAAGAAAAACGCGATCCTCTGGATTTTGCCCTGTGGAAAGCGGCCAAGCCCGGCGAGCCGTCCTGGCCTTCAGCGTGGGGAGCGGGGCGGCCGGGCTGGCATATCGAGTGCTCCGCCATGTCCGCCGATGCCCTGGGCTGTGCCTTTGATATACATGGTGGCGGTGCCGATCTGCAGTTCCCGCATCATGAGAATGAAATCGCCCAGTCCCAGGGTGCGGGCTGTGCTTTTGCCCATTACTGGATGCACAACGGCTTTGTCCGCATCAATGACGAGAAAATGTCAAAATCCCTGAATAATTTTTTCACGGTGCGGGAGCTTCTGCCCCGCTATTCCGGCGAAGTGCTGCGTTTTTTCATCCTCTCCAGCCATTACCGTAGCCCATTGAATTATGCGGAAGACGCGCTGGAACAGGCGAGGGCGGGTCTCACCAGGCTCTATACCGCCCTGCGCGGAATGCCCAGGCCTAAAATCGTGGCGGAGATGGGTAGCGAGTGGCGGGAGCGTTTCCATGCTGCCATGAGCGATGATTTTCATACACCGGCAGCCCTTGCCGTGCTTTTTGATCTGGCCCGCGAACTGAATCGCCTGCGGGACGAAGGCAGTGAGGTGGCAGCGCCGCTCGCCACCCTGTTACGGGAACTGGCGGGTGTGCTGGGCTTGCTGCAACAGGATGCCGAGGGTTTTCTTCGCGGCGACGACGCGGACGTGCCCTGGATCGATGCGCGTATTGCCGCGCGCGCCGCGGCGCGGCAGGCCCGTGATTTTGCCGGAGCCGACGCCATCCGCCAGGAATTGACAGCCGCTGGAATCATCCTCGAAGATGGCCCCGGCGGCACCACATGGCGGCGGGAATAAGGCACTACTACGCCCCGATTTGCAGCGCGACGTAGCCGTTGCTCAGCCGTCGCCCAGTGGGAAAGACTGCTGTTCGGCTTCACCGGGGACGGCAACAGATACTGCTCCCGCATGTTCTATCGCCTCCACGGCCAGTAAGTCACCCTGCACGGGTTCCGGGGTGGGCTCCTGTCGCATTGCCATCGGCAAGGATTCCCGAGGAGTGGCGTCTTTGACCGGTTCTTGAACGGCCAAGGACGCGGGATCCACTACGGACAGGCTTTCTACCTCCCGTGCCGGATCACTTTCAACGGTCAGATCGGCAACTGGAGTTCGCGTCGTGGCGGGGACCAGCATCTGGTGCCAGTCGGCAGCGGCGGGTACCGAGCCGGGGTAGACGAGCTCCTCCAGAACATGGCTGTCCTCCTCGGGGCCCGCCAGCAGATCATTATCCTGAAATCCCTCTGTCGTATAGCTGTCCTCAGGGACTTCCTCATCTGCCGAAGAGGATTCTGCACCATTCTCTCCACCCTGGGTGGAACGCCGGGCGCGCGCCCGGCGTCCACCGCGGCGGCGGCGCCGGCCACTGCGCCCTTCGCCGCCGTTTTCCTGCTCATCGCTGCTGGCCTCGTTGGCCTGCTCCATGCTTGCCGACATCTCGGCACCACTGGTTTCCGCCAGGAAAGTCGCGGCATCAACGGGCACATAACGGGATACCAGCGCCCGCACCAGCCGGGCCAGAATGCCTTCGTCCGGCGGAACGACCTTGGCGGGTGCTTTCGCTTTCGGGCTGCTGGGCGCCGGTGGCGTGCGTAGTGGTGGCAACACCTCGGGCGGTGGCGGTGCGGTCAACGGACTCAGCGCCGCGGATTCGTTCGTCGGGCGGCTGGGGCGTGCGGGCAGCGTGTTGCCTTCACCACCAGGCGCCGGAGCCGTCCGGCTGCTGCCGCCCTCCACGCGCGTCCGCTGAATCTGATAATGGGGCGTAACCATCTCTGGCGTGGGAATGATCAGAATACGGGTGTCGGTTTTGGCCTCGAGTTCCAGAATCTGGCGGCGTTTTTCGTTGAGCAGATAGACGGCCACATCCACCGGTACCTGACATTCCACCTCGGCGGCACCGGTTTTCATGCACTCCTCATACAGCAGGCGCAGGACGTGCATGCTGGTGGCTTCGCAGCCCCGAATCTGACCGGTACCGTTGCAGCGCGGGCAGGGCTCGGAAGAGGCTTCCTCCAGACTGGCACCCAGACGTTGCCGGGACATTTCCATGAGGCCAAAGCGGGAGATGCGCCCCAACTGTACCCGGGCCCGATCCAGCTTGAGTGCCTCCTTGAGTTTGTTCTCCACTTCGCGCTGGTGTTTGGGGGATTCCATATCGATGAAATCGACCACGATGAGCCCGCCCAGATCACGCAGGCGAATCTGCCGGGCGATCTCCTCAGCGGCTTCCAGGTTGGTCTGAAATGCCGTCTCCGCGATGTCCTGTCCCTTGGTGGCGCGCCCCGAATTCACGTCGACGGCCACCAGCGCTTCGGTGTGGTCGATGACGATGGCCCCCCCCGACTCCAGGCGCACTTCGCGGCTGAATGCGGACTCGATCTGCTGCTCGATCTGATAGCGGGAGAAAAGAGGTACGTCGTTGTCGTAGTATTTCAGGCGATGCACCATTTTTGGCATCATGGAGCCCATGAACTGCACCGCAGCATTGTAGGCCCCTTCCTCGTCGATCAGCACCTCGCCGATATCCTCGGAAAAGTGATCGCGCAAGGCGCGGACCACGACGTTGCCCTCCTGATAAATCAGGAAAGGCGCGGCACGCGGCGCCGCAGTATCGACGATGGCCTGCCAGATCTGTTTGAGATATTCCAGGTCGCGCTGCAGGGCCTCCAGCTCCTGACCGATCCCCGCGGTACGGGCGATGACGCCCATGTTTTCGGGGATGTCCAGGAGTTGCAGGTGCTGGCGAATCTGGGTGCGGTCCTCGCCTTCGATGCGCCGGGAGACGCCACCGGCACGCGGATTGTTCGGCATCAGTACCAGATAGCGTCCGGCCAGACTGACGAAGGTGGTGAGCGCCGCGCCTTTGCTGGAGCGTTCTTCCTTGTCTACCTGAACGATGATTTCCTGACCTTCCCGTACCAGATCCTGAATGCGCTTGCGGCCCTGCTCCTGCTGCTGGAAGTATTCCCGGGCGATCTCCTTGAGGGGCAGAAAACCGTGCCGTTCGGCACCGTAGTCGACGAAGGCGGCTTCGAGGCTCGGCTCCACACGGGTGATGCGGCCCTTGTATATATTGCTTTTTTTCTGTTCCCGGTACGCGCGTTCAATATCCAGATCGAGGAGTTTTTGACCATCTACCAAAGCCACCCGCAACTCCTCCGCGTGGGTAGCATTAATCAACATCCGTTTCATAAGTTCTTCTTTCTCCGGCGCTCAACCCACAAGCCCAAGGGGCCCACCAGGGAGCGCAGCGTTTGTAATTGGGACCGACGGGGTTTTACCCGTCGATGCTGAAATTGGGGCCGCGCTCCGAGAAGCGCAGCGTCCCAGGTCGAAATATATGCCATAAAAGAATAGAATCGCAAATGAAAAAAGCACAGAGGCAGGGAAAATGGTGGAAAACGGGGTGCGGCAATGGCAGGTAACCGATGCGGAAGCCGGGCAGCGGCTGGATAACTTCCTCTTGCGGGTGATGAAAGGTGTGCCGCGCTCCCATATCTACAAAATCCTGCGCAGTGGCGAAGTCCGGGTGAACAAAGGGCGGGCGCGGCCGCACTACCACCTGGCAGAGGGCGACGTGCTGCGCCTGCCGCCGGTGCGGGTGGCGGCGCCCAGCGATCCCGCCGTGCTGCCCGCTTACCTGCAGAGCCAGTTGGAAGCCGCTGTCCTTTACGAAGACACCCATCTGCTGGTGCTGGACAAGCCCAGCGGGCTGGCCGTGCATGGGGGATCGGGTTTGAGCTGGGGCGTCATCGAGGCGTTGCGCCAGTTGCGACCCGATGCCCGTGAACTGGAACTGGTACATCGCCTGGACCGCGACACCTCCGGCTGTCTGATATTCAGCAAGAAACGCTCGACGCTGCGTGCGCTCCATGAAACCCTGCGGGAAGGCCTCATGGAGAAACGTTATCTGGCGCTGGCGGCCGGTGACTGGCAGGGCAAGGCGCGCTCCGTACGTCTGGCCCTGCGCAAGAATACCCTGCAGTCCGGCGAGCGCATGGTGCGGGTGGACCCCGTGGAGGGTAAGGCCGCCCATACGCGTTTTCTACCACTGGAACATTTCCGCGGCGCGGTACTGTTGCAGGCGGACCTCGATACCGGGCGTACGCACCAGATTCGGGTTCACCTGCAAGCGATAGGGCATTCGGTGGCGGGTGATGAGAAATATGGCGATGCGATCTTCAACCAGCGCCTGCGCGCCCTGGGCCTGCGGCGACTTTTTTTGCATGCGGCCCTGGTGGCCTTCCGCCACCCGCAGGACGGCCGACCCATACGCATCGAGGCCCCGCTGCCGGCTGATCTGCAGGTCGTCCTGACCCAACTGCGTAAGGAGTCCGCCGGATGATTCCGCCCCCCAGTGATTGCCGACTGATCATTTTCGATTGGGACGGTACCCTCATGGATAGCATCTCTACCATCTGCGGCTGTCTGTCCCATGCTTTTGCCTATGCAGGGCTCGCTGATCGCGGTGCACAGCAGTACCGGGAAATTATCGGATTGGGACTGGAAGACGCCCTGGCGGTCCTCGCCCCCGATGCGGATCAGCCTACCCGGAAACGGATTCTGGAGGGGTACCGGGAGTGCTTTTTCGGCACCCCGGTCCGCGAAATGCCCCTCTTTCCGGGGGTGGAAGACGCGCTGGTGCAACTCGCTGGCGCGGGTTATGAGATTGCCGTGGCTACCGGCAAAACCCGTCGCGGTCTGGATCGGGTGCTGGGCGAGCATCCCCTTCTCGCCGCCTGCATCAGCGCCAGCCGCTGTGCCGATGAAAGCCGCTCCAAACCCGACCCCCTGATGCTCCGCGAACTGCTACGGCACTACGACCTGCCCCCAGCGGCAACCATCATGGTGGGCGACACCGTGCATGACATGGAAATGGCCGTGGCCGCCGGGGTTTTGCCGGTGGGGGTGCTCTGCGGCGTACACAGCGCGGAACGCCTGGATGCCAGCGGTGCCGCGATGTGTTTTGCCGACCCCACCGCCTTGCCTGGGTGGCTCATTCGCAAACGCAGCGGGGTTGAATAGTTGTCGCAACCTTCGGGATAATCTCAGGCATTCAGGATGCGGAGATATGATGGTACACTGTTTCATCGCTGGTGATTGGCGCAGGCGGCTCAAGGGCGGTGAGGAATGATGGCATCTGCTGTTCTACTGTTGGCGCTGTTATCAGCATGGATATTGCTGGAGTTGTATCTGGAATACTTTTTCCGTTCCCCCATGAATGCGAACAGGCAGGATGGCGGGTCTTCAAAAATATTCAACGTCGTGATCTTGTCCAGCGTAGGAAGCTGGGCTTGCGTGTTGGCGCTGGAAATCCGCCAGGAGCCACATATCGCGCTCTATCTGCCGCGGGTGGGGGTTTCGTTACTGATGGCGGGACTAACGTTGCGAACATACGCGATCATGACGTTGAGGAGATATTTCACCGTGGATCTGGCCATTCAGCCTTGGCACCGGCTGATCCGGCATGGACCCTATCGCATGGTGCGCCATCCGTCCTATACGGGCGCGCTGCTCTGTTTTTGGGGGTTGGCGCTGTCGTTTGGCTACTGGGCCACCGCCATCCTGATCGTCGTTCCCGTCATTTTGGCCTACCTCTGGAGAATCGCCAAAGAGGAACGCATACTCGCGGATGCCTTCGGAATCGCTTATCAGGAATACCGCAACTGCACGTACTGCCTTGTTCCCGGTATCATTTAGTGGGTTAGTGCGAAGCGGCCAGGGCCGCATCCTGGTCCAACGCCGCACGGATCTCCGCGGCATGGGTCAGCAGCAGCGTATGCGAGCCCGACTCCAGGAGATGGAGTTGCGCCGTCGGCAAATGTGCAGCCATCGCCAGACCGACCTGCAGACGGTTCACATGATCCTGTGCACCCTGCCAGACATGCACCGGCACCCGGATATCCTCCAGGCGGAAGGGCCAGGGGCGGTTGAGCACCGCGAAATCGTCAGCCATACCCGCAGTCCCTTGCCGCAAAGCCTCCCGCAAGTCGTCGCAAAGCTTCGCCAGAACGTCGGGCGCCGTCAGCAGGGCATGGTCCTGGGTAGTCATCTTTGCCGCGAACTGCGCCACGAAGCGCTCCGGCCTCCGCTGCACGCCCGCCATTCTGAGGCGCAACAACGCCCTGAAGAGCCACGGTGCATGGCGCACCAGGATAAAAATGACGTGGTCCTGAAGACCGAATGCGGATCGCACCCCGGGAAGCTCCGCTGGTCCCGGGCTGCTCGCCAGATGCACGGTGCGCACTCGCCCCGGCATGGCGCGGGCGCAGGCCAGCGCGTAGGGGCCACCGCCGGAGAAACCCAGCACGTGAAAGGCGTCCAGCCCCAGATGGTTTGCCAGAACTTCGCCCGTCGCCGCCACTTCGGTCATGGTCAGTCCCGGCTGCCGGTCCGATGCTCCATAACCCGCCCGGTCGAAGGCGATCCAGCGCAGACCGTTACGCAGGACTGCAGGCAGCAACTCCAGTTGCAGGCGGGAGCCGGGCGTACCGTGAAGGAACAATACCGGCAACCTCCCGTTCGGGTCACCGATGTCCTCATAGGATACGACCCGGCCGGAATCCGAGGTGAATGACCGTTTCATCTTTCAGGCATTGTGCCGTCGGTAAGGATGCTCTGCCTGGCCGCTGCACACGGTTGTACTCCGCTCCATGGCGTGAATCTACACCGTGGTATTTATCATGGAGATCACCGGATCCGATTCGTGTACGGCGATTATATTGATCCCAAACTGGAATGTTTTATAGCCTAGCCCGGTAACGAATCCGATCAGTTCGTTTTCCTCTGATTTTATTTTTTCAATGAGCATGCCTGGCTTATTGCGTATTATCGTTTCCCTTGCGCCATGGAGCACATCGATTTCCATCCCCTCGACGTCTATTTTGATAAAATCAACCCGTCCGCTTATCGCCTGATCAATGGCAACCATCCGCGTCCGTATGGTTTTTTCCTCTGAATAGTCTATTTCCTGGCCGATAAACTCGTTGCTTGCCGATTTTTTCAATTCCAGGCTGCCATAGCTCGACGGTAGGTTGTAGTCCGGTGACGGAACCCCGATGAACCCGTTGTCGGCGCCGACGGCGGCCCATTCGGCTCTGGCGTTGAAGCAGTTGTTGATGGCGATGTTTCCGGCCAGCGCATAAAAAATTCTTTCCTGCGCTTCAAAGGCGACCACCGATCCCCAACCATACATGAGCTTTGCCCACTCTATGGTGTGGACGCCTATATTGGCGCCGCAATCGATGGCAAAGACGCCGTCGCCATGGTGACTTCTTCTGGCGGATAACAACTGTAGGACGATATCCACTTCGGGCTGGTCGAAAGACGATGACGTGAGTATTTGATGGCCAACGCCAAATGCCCCGCCGGGAACGATTCTGTAGTCATTTTTGTTGACGATCATGGTTCCATGATTGGTTGACGCCATGACAAATGCAATTGGTCTGAAGGTGGTCAATGTTAAATCCTCATGAATTACAGGTGCCCCGATCAGAATCTATCGAGCTGGCCCCCGGAAACCGGCGTGGCGTGGGAGTCCAGAGGGTTTGGGCCATAACGGTTCTCTCCTGGGTTTCCCGGCAGGATGGTGAAGACGAGGATCGTAAGGCCCAGCGCGATGCCGATCAAGCCCAATATGCCCAAGATCCAGATTATTGCCATACCCCCGCCGGGCAGACCAGCCTGCAGATTTTGGGTATTGTGCATGATCGTGGTCCTGAAGATCACATATCCCAACGCTCCGTCCAGCAGGAGCCCGTTGATAAAGGAAACGCCTACCCACCAACCCGTCCGTCCAATATCGTGAACACGACGGACCGTGACCATCAGCATTGGTATGACAGTGGCCAGGGCTGCCAGCCAGAACCCCATCGCGACCATCGAAAGGAGAATGGAAGGGATGCCGGAATGATCGTGGGTCCGGAGATAGATACCCAGTAGTTGTATGGCAATATTCAACAATAGGTAGAATAAAAGGAAATACCAGTATTCTGAGCGCGGTGCCCGGCCGCTTCTGGTAAAAAACTTTTGATACCCTGACATAATGGATTGTTGCATATTCATTTATGCCTCCATTTGTACCGAACTTGCAGCACGCGATAACCTTACGGCGCAACGGGCTTTATGAGAAGTTGGTGCGAAAGGCGAGACTCGAACTCGCACGGCCGTAACCGCTGGAACCTAAATCCAGTGCGTCTACCAATTCCGCCACTCTCGCATTCGCGCTATCTTATGCGGAATATCGTTTGTAGACAATGATCGGAGTGCGGAAATGGCCAAGTCACAGCAACAATCCCGTTTGCGGCGCTTGCTGGTGGTGGAATCGGCGCGGATCATGGCCGATGAAGGGGTGGTGGACTTCCGGGTGGCCAAGGAAAAGGCGGCGCGCCGCCTGGGCGCCGGCGGCGACGCTCAGCAGGACTGGCCAAGTAATGCGGAGATCGAGGAAGAGCTTCAGTCACGTCTGCAGCTTTTCCATGGTCAGGTTCATGAGGCGGAGTTGCGCCAGCTCCGCGAGCAGGCTGTGCAGGCCATGCAGTGGCTGGCGGAGTTTCGGCCGCGTCTGACCGGACCGGTTCTGACCGGGACGGCGACGCGCCACGTGCCCGTCACCCTCCATCTTTTTGTGGACGCGCCGGAGAGCGTGATTTTTTTTCTGATGGATCAGAAGGTAGTTTATGAAGAGGTCTGGCAGCGGCTTCATTATGGGGATGCCCCGGCCCGAGATTATCCTTGCCTGAAGCTGAATTTCGCCGGGGCGGATCTGCGTCTGGTCCTCTTTGATCTGGACGAGGACCGGCGCAGTCCCGCATCCCCCGTGGATGGCCGACCCCTGCGCAGGGCGACGCTCGCGCAGTTGCAGAAACTGCTGGCGGAATCCGTCCCGAACCCCGTCTGACCCCCCTCATTACCGCCCCCCCCCGCGGGCCGCGAGCGGGTTTTTACCACCCCGATGGCAGCCCCGAATGGCAAAGGGGGTTATGGGCGTGCTTTGGCGCGATCGTACTGTACGGGCCAGGCGATATCGACGCCGAGTTCCCGGGCCGCGTGCAGGGGCCAGTAGGGATTGCGCAGCAGTTCCCGGGCTAGGGCCACGGCGTCGGCCTGTTCGGTGACGAGGATGTGTTCTGCCTGTATCGCCTCGGTGATGAGGCCGACAGCGACGGTGGGTATGCCGACCTCCTGGCGGATGGCGCTGGCGAAAGGCGTCTGGAAGCCGGGGCCAGCGGGGATGACGGCATCCGGCGTCATGCCACCGCTGCTGCAATCGATGACGTCCACGCCACGGTCCTTCAGCGCCTTGGAGAGGACGACGGACTGCTCCAGGTCCCAGCCGCCGCGCACCCAGTCCGTGGCGGAAATCCTCACCCAGAGGGGCAGATCTTCGGGCCACACCGCGCGCACGGCAGCGGTGATTTCCAGTGGCAGGCGCATGCGGTTTTCCAGGCTGCCGCCGTAGTCGTCGGTCCGCTGGTTGCTGATGGGGGACAGAAAGCTGTGCAGCAGATAGCCGTGGGCCATGTGCAGTTCCAGGACCTCGAATCCCGCGGCCAGTGCGCGCCGGGCCGCGGCCACAAAGTCCCTGCGTACTTTTTCCAGGTTCTGGGCGTCCATGGCGTGGGGCACGGTATGGCTGTGGCTGAAGGGTAGGGCGCTGGGTCCCAGAGGCTCCCAGCCGCCCTCTGCATCGGGCGCAATGGGGTGGCCACCGAGGAAGGGCGGCTGGGTGGACGCCTTTCGTCCCGCATGGGCGATCTGGATGGCGGTGACCGCCCCCTGCGCCTTCATGAACGCCACGATGGGGGCCAGCGCCTGCGCCTGTGCATCCGTCCAGATGCCGAGGTCGCGGGGGGAGATGCGGCCTTCCGGGCTGATGGACGCCGCTTCGGCCATGACCAGCCCTGCGCCACCGACGGCACGGCTGCCGAGGTGTACCATGTGCCAGTCCCCAGCGACGCCATCGGGTGTGGAATACTGGCACATGGGCGCCACGCAGATGCGGTTGCGCAGGGTGACGCTGCGCAAGGTCCAGGGAGAGAACAGCTTGTGCGTCATGCGGATGCTCCGAGATAACGGGTGAAGTGGTCCAGGGTCAGGCGCCAGCCTTCCTGCGCGGCCTCAGGACGGAAGCTGTCCCGGGGGTCCGCAAAGAAGCCGTGGGGCGCGCCCGGAAATACGGTCAGGGTATAGCGCTTCCGGGCGGTGCTGAGCGCGGTGGCGATGCGGCCGTGTTCTTCGGGGGTGATGGACTGGTCCTCGGCGCCATAGAGCAGCAGCAGCGGCGCCCGCATCTGATCCACCAGATGCAGCACCGGGGTGCGTCCGATGGAATCCTGGTCCGGGGCAATGCCGCCGCCGTAAAAGGCGACCGTGGCGCGAAGCTGGTCTGCATGGATGGCATTGGCCATGAAGGCGTAGCGTCCGCCCATACAGAACCCCAGCGCGCCGATGGCGTCCTTGCGCACCTCGGCGCGTTGCTGTAGTGCCTGGATGGCCATATGCGCCTCCTGCATGACGACTGCGTCGTTCAGGGTTTTGAGGTGGCCGATGGCACCGTCGAAGTCGGAATATTCATAGGTCTTGCCGTGATACAGGTCGGGCACCATGGCGCAATAACCCGCCCGGGCAAGACGTTGGGCCACGTCCTGAAAGTGTGCGTTGACTCCGAAGGCCTCGATGAAGACCAGTACGGCCGGGTGTGGCCCCACGCCGGCGGGACGGGCATACCAGGCGCGTGGGCCGTTTTCCAGTTGAACCCATTCAGATGTGATCTGCGACATGATATCTCCTTGCTGCGGTCAGGAAGCAGAAAAAGCGGTACGCTGGAAATTGCGAAACGGATGTTCACGGCACGATACGGGACACCCTTCAGGCGGCCAGTGACTGGACGTAGAGTTGCAACTGTCGCAAACAACGCCGATAGGCCTCGACGGACTGCGCATTCTTGCCCAGGCCGACGCAGCCTTCGATGGCGGCAACGATGAAGAGTGCTACCTCTTTCGCCTCGACGTCGGTGCGCACCTTGCCGGCGGTCTGCCCCTCGGCCAGGGCGTCGGCCATGACCGCGACCCAGCGATCGAGAATCTGCTGCAACCCGCAGCGGAACGCCTCATCGAGGGGGCTCATTTCCTGGATGAGATTATTGAGGGGGCAGCCGTAGCGGATGACGGATTCGTCGGCAGTATTGATTTTTTCTTCGAGGATGCGCTGGAGGCTGACCAAAGGATCATCGTGCTCGGCAAAAGGGGCGAACCACCGTACCGCAAGTTGCGGCGCAATCACTTCTTCAACTACGGCCAGCCCCAGTTCGCGCTTGGTGCCGAAGTGGTGGTAAAGCGCGCCTTTGCTTACCGAGGTATTGGCAAGAATGCGTTCCAGGCTGGCCGCCTGAAAGCCGGATTCCAAAATCTCGATATAGGCGGCGTCCAGTAGATCGCTGCGGGTCTGCTCTGGGTTACGGGTTTTTCGTAGGGGCTGTATCATCATGGAATTAAGGATACCGACCAATCGGTATCTTGTCAAGAAATGCATGTGCTTTTCCGGCAAGATGCGGTCGATGAAGCAAGGGCAGCGCGAGGGGGTAGTACGTTGGCCGCCTGGATCAGGGGGGTTACACTGATCGACGGGATATGAATGGAGGGATGGATATGCAGGCATCGGCAGATTTTCAGCGGCAGGGCGACAAGCAGAATTCCGCTTTTTTTGAGGAGTGGCTGGGACGGTTGCTGGAAGACCGTGACCGCCAGGGCCTGAGCGAAAATATCGGCCGTATCGACAGTGTGATGATCACGGTGGAGCCCGGGCATTCCGCGGCCTATGTCGGCGAACTCTGCCTGATGACGCCTTATGACTACCTGGTTACCCTGGAAACAGAGCAGCACTCGACGCACATCCTGCGGATCGACATGAGTGCCCCCGATGTGCTGGTGCGGGAGGTGAAAGATCCCAACCTGCACGGTATTTTTCGCAGTCTCAATGAGGTCTACCCCATCGGGGCGCAGCGACCGAACTCCCGGTATATGGGGGAGATCTTTCAGGTTAAAAACCTGCATGAGGTAGTGGAGGCGCAGAAGGGCCGGGAAATCCGTTTTTTCAATCAGGAGCAGGTTCGCCACCTGGAGTTGCCGGGAAATATGGCCATCGTCAAACCGTCTCCCTATACCCACAATATCGTCGGTTACTGGGAGCGCCCGGACGACCACATCCGGGTCTATTCCCTGGGGTTATCCTCCATCCGGGAGGACATGCAGGTCGCCTTTGAACGGGCCAAGGAATTGCGTGAGAGGCTCGGTCTGGACAAGCTCCTTCTGCCCATCGACCACCTGGCGACCAGGGTATACAGTCAGAACCGGGAGGCGGCCATTCTCGAGTATCTGACTCTCTCCAGTTATTACTATTGGGGTTCCTACGATATTCCCGATCAGAACTCCTCCACGAATGTGACCAAGAGCATGCATTTTACCAGTGAACTGCATAGCCCGGCCAAGGTTTTTACCGCCGCCAACCATCCGTATTTCTGCAATCATCTGATCGGCAGACCGTCCCCCACCGAGGCCTTCGTGCGCAACTTCGGGCCGCGTTTACATCATCTGGCGGTGGCGGTGCGGGATGGACACACCGGAGGTCAGGCCAATATCGACCATGTGGTGAACGTCCTGCAGAATTGCGGGCAGAAATTTCTGCTGGAGGTTGCTGGTTCGGAGCGAGAAGGGCTGAAGCAGATTTTCTCCAGCGCTTCGGAGCATTCCTCGCTGATCGTGGAGTACGTACAGCGCTTCGGAGGTTTCCAGGGCTTCTTCACCAAGGATAATGTCGCCGACCTGACGGCGGCCGCAGGTGCGGATGAGACCCTGCGCAGTCTGGACGCGGCGGCACGTGCCTCCTGAGCCGGAGGAAGGCTCAGAGATGGCGCAGCGACAGATCCAGGCTGCGCAGATGGCGGGTGAGACTGCCCACGGAAATGAAATCCACGCCGGTGGCCGCCGCTTCAGCGATATTGTGCAGGCCCATATTCCCCGATGCCTCCAGGGGCAGACGCCCTGCGACTCGCTGCACGGCATGGCGCAAATCCTCCAGGGTAAAGTTGTCGAGAAGGATCATGTCGGCATCCGCGCTCAGCGCTTCTTCCAGCTGGCTCAGGTTTTCCACTTCAATTTCGATGCGGGTGAGGGCCGGAGCCAGTTGCCGGGCCGCCTGCAGTGCCGCCGCGATGCTGCCGCAGGCAGCGATGTGATTTTCCTTGATGAGAATGCCATCGTATAGGCCCAGTCGGTGGTTGTGTCCGCCACCGATGCGCACCGCATATTTTTGCGCCTGACGCAGGCCGGGGATGGTTTTACGAGTGTCCAGCAGCTGGGTTTTATGGCCGCGCAGCATGTCGACAAAGGCGCTGACCTGGGTGGCGGTACCGGAGAGCGTCTGCAGGAAATTCAGTGCGGTGCGCTCGCCGCTGAGCAGGGCCCTGGCAGGACCGGCAATGCTGCAGATTTCCTGATCGGGCAGCATCCACGCGCCTTCGGCCAATTGCCAGTGGATCTGAAGGGCGGGGGACAGCGCGGCGAAAGTGGCATCTGCATAGGGACGTCCGCAAAGAATGCCGGCTTCCCGGCTGATGATGCGCGCGCGTAATTCCTGATCTGCCGGAATGAGTGCTGCGGTCAGGTCACCGCTGCCGATATCTTCGGCGAGGGCCTCTTGTACCGTGTGTAATACGTCAGCGGGGATCATGCGGGTACGTCTCCTTTTTTGCGGCTTGCCTGAAACAGCCAGAGCAAACCTATGCTTGCGGCTATCAGCGATGCGAGCAGGATACCGAGTTTGGCTTCTTCTTGCAGACGCGGATCGGCAAAGGCCAGTTGGCCGATAAATAAAGACATGGTAAAACCGATGCCGCCGAGCCAGGCAGCGCCCAGCAGGTGCCGCCATCGTACCCCGGCAGGCAGCCGCGCGATTTTGAGGCGCACGGCCAGCCAACTGCTGAGGCTGATGCCCAGGAATTTGCCCAATACCAATCCCAGGCAGGTACCGATGGTAACGCTACTGAACAGCATGTTCACGGAGATGTGCGCAAAATGGATGCCAGCGTTGGCGAGCGCAAAAACCGGAAGGACCGCAAAAGTCACCCAGGGCTGAATGGCATGCTCCAGACGTTGTTGGGGAGCCAGCGCGGCGACACTGAGGTTGCGGATGTCCTGAATGATCCCGGCAAGTTGTCCGTTGACCAGAGGATCCAGACGTTTGCTGTGGATTATGGTATCGCGCAGGTGTTGTCCGTGGGCACTGAGGTTGTCCGCCAGTTCATCCGGCAGTATGCGGCCCCGCGCCGGGATGGTAAAAGCCAGAAGAATCCCGGCCACCGTGGCATGGATTCCGGAGAGTATCACGAAATACCAGAAGGGTAGCCCGACCAGCAGATAGGGCAGGATACGACGAACGCCGCTCCGGTTGAACAAAAGCAAGACCAGCAGCAAGAGCGCGGCGATCATCAGCGCTTTGACATGGAGCGCCGGTGTGTAAAAAATCGCGATGACCAGCACTGCGCCCAGATCATCGGCGATGGCCAGGGCGGTCAGAAAAATGATCAGATTGCGGGGGATGCGCCAGGCGAGCAGGACGAGAATTCCGATGGCGAAGGCAATGTCCGTCGCCATCGGAATTCCCCAACCGTCTGCCGCCGGGCCGGTCGGGTTAAACTGGTGATAAATCAGTGCCGGGGCCAGCATGCCGCCAAGCGCGGCGATGACCGGCAAGGCGGCATCCCGCAGCGAGGAGAGCTCTCCGACCAGAAACTCCCGCTTGAGTTCCAGCCCGACCACAAAAAAGAACACCGCCATCAGCCCGTCGTTAATCCAGTGATGCAGGCTCTGATCAAATATCCAGTTACCCCAGTGCAGGCTGAGATGCTGCTCCCAGAACGCGTGATAGGCGGTGTGCCAGGTTGAGTTGCTGAGAATCAGGGTGAGGATGGTGGCCGCGATGAGAACGATGCCACCCGCCGTTGCCCGCCGCAGAAACTGTTCGAAAGGCGAGAGCATTCTCCCGAACAGGGGCTCCAGGGGGTAGATCGGGCGTTTAGCCATCCGGGTGTGTCCGGTTTCCGTGGGCGTTGATCACAACAAGGCTAACCGCCGTGCCTGCTCCCCCAGTTGCAGTAATGCGGCATCCACCTCCCGCAGGCGTTCCTCTTCTTTGGCGACCACCTCTGCGGGCGCCCGGCTGCGAAAGCTTTCCTGACCGAGTTTGGCGACGGTTTTGGCGCGATCCTGTTCCAGTCGCTGTTGTTCCTTGGCGAGGCGGGTCTGTTCGGCAGCCACGTTGATCACCCCCGCGAGAGGGACGAGGACGCGCAGATCGCCGACCAATTGCAAGGCGGCGGGCGGCGCTTCCACTTCGGCGCCCAGCCATTCCAGACTGGCGAGGCGGCTGAGGGCGAAGAGCCAGGACTGATAGCGTTCCACCCTTTCCCGGTCATGGGTATCGCCGGCCTGCAGGAGCAGGGGGAGAGGTTTTCCCGGTGGGATATCCATCTCGCCGCGCACCGAGCGGATGGCGCGAATGACGGCAATCAGCCATTCCGTATCGGCATCGGCATTGGCATCCACACGGGCGAGATCGGCTACCGGGTAGGGGGCGAGGGCGATACTGTCACCCGCCTTGCCGATCATCGGTGCGACCCGCTGCCAGAGTTCCTCGGTGAGGAAGGGCATCACCGGGTGCATCAGGCGCAGGCCAGCCTCCAGCACCCGCAGCAGGGTATTGCGGGTGCCGCACCGCTGCGCCGAGGTAAATGGGCTGCCCTCGCGCAGCACCGGTTTGCTCAGCTCGATATACCAGTCACAGTAGTCATTCCAGAAAAACTGGTAGAGCGCCTGGGCGGCGTCGGCAAAGCGATACTGGTCGATGGCGCTGTTGACGGCAGCCTCGCAGTGCTGCAGGCGACCGATGATCCAGCGTTCCGGCGCCAGCAGCTCGCGCTCGCCTTCCAGATCGGCCGGATTTGGTGTCTGCATCAGGGCAAAACGCGAGGCGTTCCAAAGCTTGTTGCAGAAATTGCGATTCCCCTCCACCCGCTTGAGGTCAAACTTGATGTCCCGGCCCTGGGTGGCCAGTGCCGCGAAGGTGAAGCGCAGGGCGTCGGTGCCGAAGGCGGGAATGCCGTCGGCGAACTCCTTACGGGTGGCCTTTTCGATTTTGGCCGCCATCTGCGGCTGCATGAGGCCCTGGGTGCGCTTGGCGACGAGGTCTTGCAGACTGATGCCGTCGATGAGGTCGATGGGGTCGAGGACATTGCCCTTGGACTTGCTCATCTTCTGGCCCTCGGCATCACGCACCAGACCGTGGACATAGACTTCATGGAATGGCACATCGTCCATGAAGCGCAGACCCATCATGATCATCCGTGCCACCCAGAAAAAAATGATGTCGAAGCCGGTAACCAGCACGCTGGTGGGGTAGAACTGGGCAAGGTCCGATGTTTTTTCCGGCCAGCCCAGGGTGGTGAAGGGCCACAGCGCCGAACTGAACCAGGTGTCGAGCACATCCGGGTCACGTTCCAGCACCACCGGCATGCCGTAATGGCGGGCGGCTTCCGACTGCGCTTCCTCTTCACGACGAGCGACAAAGATTTTGCCGTCGGGGCCGTACCAGGCGGGAATCTGGTGCCCCCACCAGAGCTGGCGGGAGATGCACCAGTCCTCGATGCGCTGCATCCAGTCGAAGTAGGTTTTGCTCCAGTTTTCCGGCACGAAGCGGATGCGACCTTCTTCCACCGCGCGGATGGCGGGTTCGGCCAGGGGGGCGACCCGCACATACCATTGATCGGTCAGGTAGGGCTCGATGACGGCCTGGGAGCGGTCGCCGCGGGGCACCATGAGTTGGTGTTCGTCGGTGCGTTCCAGCAGGTTTTCTGCCGCCAGCAGGGCGAGAATCTGCTGGCGGGCGGCATAACGGTCCAGTCCGCGCAGGGTCTCGGGAATCTCCCCGGCGACGACGTCGTCGCCGAAGACCTCGATACTGTCCCGGATACGCGCGTCAGGGGTAAAGACGTTGAGCAGGGCCAGGTTGTGCCGTTGCCCCACCTGATAGTCGTTGAAATCGTGGGCCGGGGTGATTTTGACGCAGCCGGAGCCGAATTCCGGATCGACATAATCGTCCGCGATGATGGGAATCTCACGGTTCATGACCGGCAGACGCAGGGTCTTGCCGACGAGGGCGGCGTAGCGCGGATCGTCGGGGTGAACCGCCACCGCCACGTCGCCCAGCAGGGTTTCCGGACGGGTGGTGGCGACCACGAGGGAGCCGGTGCCATCGCTGAGGGGATAACGGATGTGCCAGAGCGAGCCTTGCTCCGCTTCGCTGATGACCTCCAGATCGGAGACGGCAGTACGCAGGACCGGGTCCCAGTTGACCAGCCGTTTGCCGCGGTAAATCAGCCCTTCGTCATGGAGGCGGACGAAGACTTCGGTGACCGCATGGGAGAGTCCGCTGTCCAGCGTAAAACGCTCGCGTGACCAGTCACAGGATGCTCCCAGCCGTCGCATCTGCCGGGTGATATGGCCACCGGATTCCTGACGCCACTGCCAGACCCGTTCCAGAAAGGCACCGCGGCCCATCTGGTGGCGATCGCCGCCTTCCTGTACCAGTTGCCGTTCCACCAGCATCTGGGTGGCGATGCCCGCATGGTCGGTACCCGGCTGCCAGAGGGTACGCTCGCCGCGCATCCGGTGGACGCGGGTGAGGATATCCATGAGGGTATCCTGAAAGGCGTGGCCCATATGCAGGGTGCCGGTGACATTGGGTGGCGGAAGCATGATGCAATAGGGGGCTCCACTGCCTTTCGGCTGGAACAGGCCGTGGGCTTCCCAGCGTACGTAGCATTGGGTTTCGATTTCGGCGGGGGCGAAGGGGCGATCCAGAGTGTCAGTCATAGTAGGGTATCTTACTCAATTTCCGAGGCGTTGATCTGGTCCAGGCCTTCGTGCAGGACGCGCTGCAGTATTTCCGGAAGCGATTTGCGAATATCTTCGGCTAGGCTTTCACGCAACTGGATGCCCTCCAGCGCAAGGGTACGCATGATCGTCAGGCTGATCCGCTCCTTCCAGACGGTTTGCAGATGCTGTGTCACCTGCCCTTCGATCTCGTTGGTGATTCGCCGTTCGATCTCCCGGAACAGCAACTCTTCGAAGTCTTTGAGAAAATCGAGGGTCATGGGAGGCATCGCGGCGGTTGACCCGACAGTTTCGGGGGCATCGGTTGTCGTGGTCTCCAGCAGTGTTTCCGGGGGAGCCGCGTCATCCTGCCAGTGTGGGGCTGCCTGCGCATATTCTCCAGAAGCCGCTGCTGCGCCGTTGCCCAGCGCCGCGGCCTCCTCCCAACGCATGGAAAAGACGGCGGGATTGTCGGGCGTCGTCACCGGCCCGGAACCATGCGGAGGGAGTTGGTCCGGCGCCGCCTCTGCCGCCGGACGGTTTACGGCTTCCGGCGCTTCGTCATCCGCATGTCGCCAAAGCTGGGGCGGTAGCCCCGGACGTACAAGGTTGGTGAGCAACAGCGGGGCGTCGTCATCGACGTCCATCTGCTCTTCAAGGACGGGTTCCTTACGTGTGGTCATGCTTGCCATGGCGTGTCTCCGGTCAGGCTTCCAGGGGATGCACCTGCATGGTGAATCCTGCGTTCTTTAATTGTCTGTATCGTTCTCTGGCGAAGCCGCGTAGTTGCTCTGCGACCGGAATGAAGTCGATGAGCCGCTCGCAGGGGGGGAGGGGCGCTGGCAATTCGTCCAGCTCGCAGAGCACCAGCGCCTTGCCCTGCAAGGGCCATGCACCGTTCTCGTGGATGCGTACCGGTTCTCCCGCACCCCGGACATGGGGCACGAAAGCTCCCGCCTGGAAGGTCCAGAGCAGGTCATCCAGGGCTTGTCCGGCCTCCGTATCCGGACACAGGATATCTGCTTCTCCCATGACCTGCCACACCTTGGCAATCACCCGGCACATGCCGCGCCGTTGTTCGTGAGCGGTAAGCAGAGTCGGCGGCAGGGTATAAAACGAGGCGACAGGCAAGCGGCGGTCCTCTCAGGCCACCTGCCGGGCCCGCCGCAGCAGATACTCCACCAGCAACGGTACCGGGCGACCCGTCGCACCTTTGTGTTCGCCGCTCTTCCACGCCACCCCTGCAATGTCGAGATGCGCCCAGCGATAGTTTTCGGTGAAGCGCGAGAGAAAACAGGCGGCGGTGATGGTCCCCGCCGGCCGGCCACCGACGTTGGAAAGATCCGCAACCGGGCTCTTCAACTGCTCCTGATATTCCTCGAAGAGGGGTAACTCCCAAACCCGGTCCATACTTTCCCTGCCCGCAGCGATGAGATCATGAACGAGTCCTTCATTATTGCCCATCACCGCCGCCGTCTGGTGCCCCAGGGCGATGATGCAGGCGCCGGTAAGGGTGGCCATGTCGATCACCACGTCGGGTTCGAAACGCTCCACATAGGTCAACGTATCCGCAAGGATCAGCCGTCCCTCGGCATCCGTATTCACGACCTCCACGCTCAGGCCGTTCATGCTCTTGTGGACGTCGCCGGGTTTGGTGGCCTGCCCGTCGGGCAGGTTTTCCGAAGCCGGCACCACGGTAACGATGTTCAGCGGAAGTTGGAGTTCCGCCGCTGCCTGAATCGCTGCCAGGGCCGATGCGCCGCCGCACATGTCATACTTCATCTCATCCATCTTGTCGGCGGGTTTTAGAGAGATGCCGCCCGCATCAAAGGTGATACCCTTGCCGACCAGGACGATAGGTGCCTGATTTTCGGCACCGCCCCGGTATTCGAGAATGATCAGACGGGGCGGCTGCCGGGATCCGTGGGCCACGCCGAGGAGTAGGCGCATACCCAGGGCTTCCATCGCGTCCGGACCGAGGATAGTGCTTTTGATGCCCAGCCGCCCGGCCATGGCCTCCGCTTGTTCAGCGAGCCATGTGGGGGTGCAGATATTTCCGGGTTCGTTGGCCATATCCCGGGTCCAGGCGACGGCGCGGGCCGTTGCATGGGCTTCGGCTACGGCACCCTGAAGCTCCGCGAGCGCTGCGGTATCGTTTTCAGAAACAGATAGTCGCAGTTCGGATAGGGGTCGTTGTGGGGCATCCGCAGGTTTCTTGTGCCGATCGAAGTGATACTCCGCGTCCGTCACGGCCTGGACCAGTATTTTGGCGCAAGCCGGCGCGGAACGACGTATCACCGGGGTGTCCAGCAAGTGCAGACTGGCGCGCCCGACGCGGGCACCCCGCAAAGCGCGGGCCGCAGCGAGTGCGGCTTTGCGGAACTGACTGTCCTTGACCTTACCATGGCTACCGAGGCCCAGAACCAGTATCCGCGCCGCGGCCATGCCGGGCACCTGGTAGAGCAACTGCGTGTCACCACAGTCGCCGGTAAAATCTCCGGTATCGAGGAGGGTCCGGAGCGCGCCGCCGCTGGCCAGATCAACCAGCGTCGCGGCAGGGCTCAATATGCCGCCTTCATAGACTCCGACGACCACACAGTCACTGTTGTCGGTGGTCGGGTTCTGGCACTGTACGGCTATCTCCACGGCGGTTCTCCTGGTAATCTTATGGGTGAGGAATTCGAGATGATGTCAAAGACAGAAAATAAGCCCCAGAGGCACAGGGAATCAAGTCTTGCGTATAATCCCCAGGGGTTGCCCGCTTGACCCGCATTCGTATGCAGGTCGTGCGCAATCTCACGATCTCCTTTCTGCTGACCAGCTTGGTGGTGCTCGCCATTCTGGCCATCGGTCAGTTGACCCAATTGCTGAGGCAGGTCGCCTCCGGGCAGTTGCCATTGTCGATCATTCTGCGATTGCTGGGACTGGCGCTGCCGACGTTGTTGGTCATGGTACTGCCTCTGGCCTTTTTTTTCGCGGTCTATCTGGTGTTCAGCAACCTCTATCGTTCCAACGAGATGGTGGCCATCCGAAGTACCGGCACCGGGCTGTCGGGACTTCTGCCGCCCGTCGCGGTGGTTGCGGCGTGCGTCTTTTGCCTGGAACTGATTTTATCCCTTTCCTGGGCGCCCGGTGCGCAGCGCGAGTTGCAGTCCGAATCGGTACGCCTCGCCAACGCTGCGGCGGAGGCCATGCTGCAGCCCGGTAGTTTCACGAATTTACCCGGTGGCAGGGTGATTTACGTGGGGCAAGCCGTCGGTAAAAACAGTCACCGCTTCCAGGAGATATTTTTGTCTGTTGCCCAGGGCGGGCAACTGGATATGGCGACAGCGGCTTACGGCGAGGTCAAGCCCGCTCAGGATGGTGCCCTGACCCTGGTGCTGGTGGATGGTCAACGTTACCTGGGGCAGCCGGGAAAAAACGGGTTCAAAGTCCTTTCCTTCGCGCGCTACCGGGTATTGCTGGACAACCAGGACGCCGGCGGCGTCGCGCCCGGCGGCATCAACTGGAGCAGCGCGTCTTTGCCCCAGCTTGTACGGCAGTTGCACGGCACCGGGATGCGCTTTGCCGTCACCGAGCTGGAGTGGCGCCTGCTCTGGCCGCTGGTGTTGCCATTGTTGGCTTTGCTGGCCATCCCCCTGGCCTACAGTGAGCCCCGCGGAGGCGGACGGGCGGCGGGCATGCTGGTGGGCATACTGTTTCTGCTGGCCGTCAATAACATCGTCGTTTATGTCAAAGAGCATATGATGAATGGCAGCATGCCGGTTTTTCCCGGATTATTGTGGGTGCTTCTGCTGATTCTGGCGGTAGCTGCCTATGCCTTTTTTCGGCGCAGCCGCGATCTGCCCATGTTACCCGCCTGGCGGGGGCGGTCTGCGTCATGAAACGCGCCGACCGTTTGCTGTTTCGCGGCATGCTGCTGTATAGCAGCCTCGTGCTGGCCCTGCTGCTGACGCTGGTCTATATCGCCCAGCTCATCGCCAAATCCTCCGGGCCCGGGCACGGCGTCTGGTCTATGACCCGTCTGCTGTCCTATGCCGCCTTGCAGTTGCCCGACGTGGCGTACGATGTGATCCCGCTGGCGTTACTGCTTGGTGCCCTGGTCTGGATGAGTATCCTGAGCGGGCATTCCGAGGTGATCGCTCTGCGCATGTCGGGGTGGTCGGTCTGGCGCCTGGAGCAGCCGTTGCTGCTGGTCGGGCTGTTGGGTGCCGGCCTGATGTTTGCACTGGGAGAATGGGTCATACCGGTGACGGCGCCCGCCGCCGAGGCGATGTGGGCCAATACCGGTGAGCAGGGAGCGGGCTTCCACAATATGGGACCGCGGGGATTATGGCTGCGCTATGGAACACAGATCATCCAGGTGGGCACAGTGGGCGATGGTGGGAAGATTCTGCAGAACCTGCACATCGCCGACGTGCGCCAGGGTATGGTAGGCATCAGTGCCATCACGACGGCCGCTGAAGCCGTATTCCAAGGGGGGCACTGGTATCTCCACGACGTCCGGCTGTTCAGGATCACGCCCGACCAGATACAGATGACGGCCGTTACGGAGACGCCCTGGACGGTAGCCCTGCACCCGGCCACCCTGAGCAGTTTTGCACACCCGACACGCACCATGACCCTGCCCATCCTGTGGCAAAGTTACCAGGCGTTGCAGAGCGGGGCGTTGAACATGAACCGCTTTGCCCTCGCGTTCTGGCGTCGGGTGAGTTATCCGTGGGTGGGTCTGGTGATGATTTTGCTGGCAGTACCGTTCGTGACGCGCAATCCCCGGGGTGGGGGCCTGGCGGCGCGGGTCATGGCGGGGCTGGTGCTGGGACTGGGATTTCATTTCCTCACGGAGATGTCGGGATATATCAGTGTCTCCGGCGGGATACCGCCCCTAGCCGCCACGCTCCTGCCCATTGTGCTCTTTGCGGCTGTTGCTGGGGTGTTGCATCGGTTTAGCTGAGCGCGGCGTCACGCTGGCGAATCAGTTCCTGGTCAAACGCGTTGTCGAGTTCCTGGGAAAGTTTGAGAACCTTGCGGAATACGGCAGGATCCGTGTCATCGGCCTGGCTGCGCAGGCGCAGGTGGGCAAGTCCGTCAAAGCTGTGCGCGCGATCCACGGGGTCATCGACGCTTTTGCACTGGTTGCCCTGATAGAGGGCGGTCAGCACCTCCGTGGTCAGTGCATCGTCAAGCCCGCCCTGTTGCGCGGCACGCAGCGCCGCATCCGGCGCCATATCCGGCAGGAAGGGGTATCCCAAATGGCGGTCGAGGAATTCTATGAGTTGTTGATAGGTCATGCTGGACTCCGGGATGAAAGAGCTCGGCTCACGCCGTCGAAGGATAAATGATATGGCAAATCGGAGGGGATGGTCACGCCATCCGCCAGGTTCGCTTTTTCACCCTGCACCGGTTTATCCGGCACACTGCAGGACATACTGCCACTGGCTGCTGGTAATGGGCAAGATCGACAGGCGATTCCCCTTGCGAATCAGTGGGCTGTCAGAAAACTCCGGGACGGTGCGAAGAATGTCCAGCGCGATGCCGTGGGCAAAGGTTCGGCGATAGGCCACTTCCACCAGATCCCAGCGCGGCCGGTCGGGATGGGAGGCCGGGTCGTAATATTTGCTCTGCGGGTCAAACTGGGTAGGGTCCGGATAAGCGGCACAGACGACTTCGGCAGTGCCGACGATACCCGGGACCGGTACACGTGAATGGTAAATGAAGACTTCGTCGCCGGTCTGCATGCTACGCAGGAAATTTCGGGCCTGATAATTGCGGATGCCGTCCCAGGGCTCCTGCCCGCGTCGCTGCAAATCCTGCAGGGAAAAGGCATCGGGTTCGGTCTTCATCAGCCAGTAGGGCATGTGCTCAACCCAGTGATACGGGGTGGCCGAGACGCAGACTCAGCAGGCGGCCGACGGCCTGTTTCAGGGGTTCTCCCGTCCGGCTATCCTGCCACGCGTCGCCCTGCCACGAAAAACGTGCCGGACCATCGCTGCACGCCAGCCAAATCTGTTGCGCCGCCTCCTGACGATTGATGATGATCTGACCGCCGTCGGGCAGGAGCAGGGTAAGTACGCTGTCCACAAGGTCGCACTCCACTTCGGGAGCGTCGGCCTCTATCCGGTTCTGCAGGTCATCGAGGGTGCTTTCGACGGTGACGGCGAAGCTTTGCGGGTTCATGGGGCTATCCTGAGTCATGCCCTCATGATGCAGCCTGCTGCGGCGCAGGGCAAGCCGTCATCTCCGCGTCGTGTCTGCGCGAGGATCTCAGGAAGGCGGATCGCGGTGCAGTATCTTCAGAAAAGATGTGCCGTAAGCCGCCAGTTTGCGCTCGCCGATGCCGGGGAGCGCGGCCAGTGCTTCCAGGTCACGCGGGCGTCGATGGAGCATTTCCATGAGGGTGGCGTCGTGAAAAATGACATAGGGCGGCACGCCCTGGGCCTGCGCCAGTTCACGGCGGTGCTGGCGCAGGGCTTCCCAGAGCGCGGTGTCGCGGGGTGCAATCTCCGGGCGTTGTTCGCGTTGCCTGGGGACCGGGCTTTCATGCTGGCGCAGGGTCAGCTGTTCTTCGCCGCGCAGGAGCGGGCGACTGGATGGGCTGAGGCGCATGCCGCCGTGTCCGTCGTGATCCACGTCCACGAGTCCGCGCAGCAAGAGGTGGCGAAACAGGGCGCGCCACGCGTTGGCAGACAGTTCTTTGCCAATACCGTACACGCTGAGCCGATCATGACCCTGTTGCTGAATGCGTGGGTCTTCCCGAGCCAGCAACACGTCTACCAGATACTGCACCCCGAAGCGCTGACCGGTGCGATGAATGGCAGACAGGGCTTTCTGTGCGGCCACCGTGGCATCCCAGGTGGCTGGCGGCTGCAGGCAATTGTCGCAATTGCCGCAGGGGGAGGAGAGGCTTTCGCCAAAGTAGCCGAGCAGGGTCTGACGGCGGCAGTCCGTGGTTTCGCAAAGCGCGAGCATAGCATCCAGCTTATGTCCTTCCATCTGTTTGCGCGGCAGGTCCGCTTCGGATTGCTGGATCATCTGCCGTAACTGCACGACATCCTGAAGACCGTAATGCATCCAGGCTTCTGCAGGGAGACCGTCGCGCCCGGCGCGTCCGGTTTCCTGATAGTAGGCCTCGATGCTCTTGGGCAGATTCAGGTGCGCTACAAAGCGGACATTAGGTTTGTCGATGCCCATACCGAAGGCTATGGTGGCGACAATGATCACACCCTCATCCCGCTGAAATCGTTGCTGGTTACGACGCCGCTCGTCGATACCCAAACCGGCATGATAGGGCAGGGCGTCCAGCCCTTCGCCCTGCAGCCACTCGGCAACTTCCTCCACGCGCTTGCGCGACAGGCAATATACGATGCCGGCATCTCCGGTGTGGCGGTCGCGGATGAATCGCAGCAAGGCGTTGCGCGCACCCTGACTACCGCTGTTGATATGGTAACGGATGTTGGGTCGGTCAAAGGAGCGGATAAAGGCGGCTGCTTCTTGTAGCGCCAGCCGTTCGGTGATTTCCGCGCGGGTTTTTGAGTCGGCGGTGGCGGTGAGGGCGATGCGCGGCACCTGGGGGAAGCGCTCATGCAGCACTCGTAATTGCAGGTATTCCGGGCGGAAGTCGTGACCCCACTGGGACACGCAATGGGCTTCGTCAATAGCGAAGAGATTGACCGTGGCCCTTTGCAGCAGGTTGAGGGTGCGTTCCTGCAACAAGCGTTCCGGAGCGATATAGAGCAGATCGAGGCTGCCCTGTAGCAACGCCTCCTCGGTAGCGCGTGTTTCTGCGGGGCTGGCACTGGAGTTCAGGGCAGCGGCAGCGACACCCGCCTGACGCAGGGCGTTGACCTGATCTTCCATGAGCGCGATCAGTGGCGAAATGACTACGCCCGTCCCTGCCATGGCGATGGCGGGAATCTGATAGCACAGGGATTTTCCGCCCCCCGTAGGCATGAGGACCAGCGCATCTCGGGCTGCCATGAGGGTCTGGATTACCTCCTCCTGTGGCACCCGGAAGGCGTCATAACCGAAGGTGTGGCGGAGGATTTCCAGTGGTTGCTGGGTAGGAAGGATCGACATGGTGCCTCAGGTGAACCGCAAAACGGGATGGGCCAAAATCTGGTGGTCAGCCCTTTACCCGCTGTCCGGTCGTGCAAACATGGGGCATGGGGTTTGGTAAATAAGGGGTTCGTCCAGATCGATCCGTGCCGCTGTCAGTTGGCGACCCCAGACACAACCGCTGTCCAGCGCCAGCAAACGTGGTTGCACCAGCAGACCCTGGGTGGCCCAGTGGCCGCAGATGATGGACTCGGACGTCTGTTTTTCAAAAAAACGCTCGTGCCAGGGTGCAAATTCGCGGGCGGTGTCCTTGGGCGCAGTGCTGGACCAGTTGAAAACACCCTTGGCAGTCACGTAGCGGGCACGGGTGAACACGGCGACCCGGAAGCGTTGTGCCTCTTCCTCGTTGCGACAATCCTCCCAGCGGTTGGGCGCCGGGGCGTCCCAGAGAGATTTCAGGAAACGCCGCCAGTGACGATCGCGCAGTGCATCCTCGACAGCGTCAGCATGCCCTCGCGCGCTGGCCATATCCCAGTCGGGATGGATGGCCGCGTGGACCATGCTCCAGCCCAGTTGCGGATCGGTATGCAGTAACGAACGGGTGCGCAGCCACTCCATCCAGTCATCTGCGTGAGGATCGGCCAGCAGTGGGCCAAGGGTATCGCTTTTTTTTGCCGCAGTAATGCCCGCCCAGCGGGCGAGTGCGTATAAATCGTGGTTGCCGAGGACGATCTGCACCCGGTCGTGCCAGGCGTAAAGCCGGTTGATGACGGCATGGCTGTCCGGTCCCCGGTTGACGAGATCGCCCGCCAGCCAGAGCCGGTCCGTCTGCGGTGTGAAGTCTATCTGTTCCAGCAGAGCGGCAAAGGGAACATAGCAACCCTGCAAGTCGCCCATGGCATACGTGGTGGTCATAAATCAGAGCGCGACAACCTGGTCAGAAAGCCTCATCTGGCGAACCAGAGTTTTCATGCTCGCTACTTTGACGCCGGGAATCAAGGTCAGGCTTCCGGCTGCATGCATCCAGTCGAGACCAATTACATAAATTTCGGCGCCCAGTTCTTGAGCCTCCGCGAGGAGATCGTGGTGAACCCTTTGCCGATCTCCTGGATTTTCCAAATGTAGCGCCAGAGATGCCGCTTCTTCGGAAAGAAAAAGGCTGACCAGGATGCCATCGGCGAGGGCGGCTGCGGCCATGCGCAGACCCTGGAGAACGGGATTGCCGCTGGCGTCCGGATGGGATTTGATGAGAATGGTCCAGTGCATGGTCGGTTCGCTCAATATTGTAATTTTCCGTTCAGAATGTTGCGCGTTCTCGCGCCGCTACGCATGTATCTTTATGCGTAAGCATAGCATAAAAATGCAAGGTGGGGCTTTTGTATGGAAGATTTCTCCGTGCCCTTGACCCGCTCCGGGGGCGTCGATATAAGATGATCACGGAAGTATCTGACAAACAATAACGGATCACCTGAATATGCCGGATCTGCCGATGTGGATGCCTTATCGTGTTGTGCTGCCTGCGAGTATCCCGGATGGCGGGCAAAGGGGATATGGCGCACCAGGAAGGTTCTTTTGAGCCATGGGGCGGCTGTAGGGATTGGCGCAGGACGCCAGCCATCGGCGCGCTGGATAGCGACGGCGACTGCTGCCACTGTTCTGACGTTTCTGCTGGCGCCTTTTGCGGCGCTGGTTTTCGCCACGGACTGGCACGATTTTCATTTTGCGCCCGGCGACCTCGCCGCCATCCGGGTTTCCCTGTTTTACAGTGCCCTGGCTCTGGCGCTGGTGGTGCTGGCGGGAACACCGCTCGCATGGTGGTTGGCGCATTATCATTACCGCGGCAAGTGGGTGGTGGATGCGCTGCTGCTGTTGCCGCTGCTGACCCCACCCCTGGCCATGGGCATTTTGCTGAGTTCCTTTTACGGACCTTACTCACCAGTGGGTGGCCTGCTCAGTCAGGCGGGGCTCTACCTGACCAATACCGCCCCGGCGTTTGTGCTGGCGCAGATTTACGGGGCCATGCCCTACTATGTGCTGGCCGCCCGTGCTGCTTTTGAGGGGGTTCCGGAAGAACTGGAGCAGATCAGTCGCACCCTGGGCCGCAACCGCTGGCAGACCTTCTGGCGGGTGACGCTGCCGCTGGCCCGTCTGGGACTGACGGCCGGGGTGGCTCTGGCCTGGGTGCGTGCCATGGGCGAGTTCGGCATCGTGCTCATCGTGGCGTATTTCCCGCAGGGCATTCCGGTCAAACTTTGGGTCAATCTGGAGGATATGGGGCTGAGTGCGGTTTACCCTCTGCTCTGGGTATTCTTTCTGGTCGCTGTGCCTTTACCTTTGTGGCTGGGGTTGCGCTCGCGCCGACAGGGAATGTTCTGATGGCGCCGCGCTAAAACCCATGGAAATTCGTTATCAGCTGGAAAAGCCGGTCACCCTGGATATCCAGATGCAGGTGCGGGATTTCACCGTCCTGCTCGGTCTATCTGGAGAGGGCAAGACGATGCTGCTCAAGGCCATCGCCGGTTTGATTCCGGCGCGTGGGCATCCTTTCGGTGGCCTTGCTGCCGAGCGGCGCCCCATTGGCTATTTGCCCCAGGGTTATGCGCTTTTCCCGCACCTGCGGGCCTGGGAAAACGTCGCCTTTCCGCTGCCAAGGGGTGCAGGCCGCCGCACGCAGGCTATGGATTTGCTTGCGCGCGTGGGGCTTGCCGACCTGGCGGAGCGTTATCCCGCGGCCCTCTCCGGCGGGCAGCGTCAGCGGGTAGCGCTCGCCCGCGCTCTGGCCCGACGTCCGGAGCTGCTGCTGCTGGACGAGCCTACTTCGGCGCTGGACATGGCCACCCGCGACGAGATTCTGGACGAACTCATCCGTGAGGTCCACGACTTTGGGGTGCCGGTGCTGGCGGTGAGCCACGATCCGCACCTGGCGATGCTTGCAGATCACATGGCGGTGTTGCTGGATGGGCATATTGTGCAGGAAGGCCCTCCCCGTGCGGTGTTTGCGCGACCCGCCACCATGGGAGCGGCACGTTTGCTGGGATTTCGTAATTTCCTGGCGGGGCGCATTGAGGAGACAGCGGAAACCGGGATGGTGGTGGCAGGATCTGGCTGGCGTTTGCGTACCGGTTTTCAGTATGGTATGCATCCGGGTATGTCGGTGACCGTGGCCATTCGTTCCGAGGACCTTGTGCCGGGCGACGTTTTGGGCGTCCCAGCGCCGAATGCCCTGAAATTGAAGGTCGTGAGCCTCCGGGAGGAGGGTGTTGCCTTGCGCGTCAGAATGGAAGGGGCTTGTTCTTTGGATATGCTGTTACCACGCCTACAATGCGAAGGCAGGACTCTGGCGCCAGGCGCCACGCTTTGGGTACAAGTGGCGCCAGAGCATGTACATGTGATGATCGAAGTACAGTAGACCATGCGCCCCATTTTCGTAGTGCCGGGTGGTTTTTGCAATCCATTGATATTGACAGGGTTGGACGTTGGCGCCAGAATACGCGACTTCATTTCCCGCAGACGCGGGATGGTAGATATGGAGAGTAAAAGTTGGCCAATACAGCTCAGGCGCGCAAGCGCGTATTACAAAATGAAAAGCGGCGCCTGCATAATGCCAGCCTGCGCTCTCGCTTGCGCACCTATGTGAAGGGTGTGCTGAAGGCCGTACATGTCGGTGATCAAGAGCAGGCACGCAGCGCATTGCGCGCCGCGGAGTCGGTCATCGACAAGACGGTTGGCAAGGGTGTGGCACATCGCAACATGGCGGCCCGTACCAAGAGCCGGCTCTCGGCTCGTGTCAAGGCGATGGGTAACGCCGCCCAGTAATGAGGACGGTATTTCCGCAGTCCGTGTGGACTGCGGAGCAGAAGAGGCGATCCGGTGGTGTGGATCGCCTCTTTGCTTTTGTGCGTGGCGAACCCGCTGGTCAGGTCTTGCCGAGCATCTCCCGCAGACGGGCGAAAGCGGCGGTAGGGTCCATTTCTTCTTCCGGGTTCTGGTCGCCCTGCCAGTCCAGATGTTCTTTGGGGATTTCCTGGAGGAAGCGGGAGGGTTCCGGATGGACATCCTGGCCGTAGCGGCGACGTTTACGACAAAGGCTGAGGGTCAGGCGGAAGCGGGCGCGGGTCATGCCCACGTAAAAGAGGCGGCGTTCTTCCTGAATCTGCTCCGGGGTTTCGCTGTTGCGGTGGGGCAGCAGTTCCTCCTCTGCGCCGACCAGAAACACCTGCGGGAACTCCAGGCCCTTGGCGGCGTGCAGGGTGGACAGGCGCAACACATCGCGATCGTCATCCTCCTCACGCTCCAGCACATTGAAGAGCATCAGGCGGTTGAGGATCTCCGCAAGGGTTTGCGGGCCATCATCCTGTTCCTGCAGGCGTTGCATCCAGTTCAACAGCTCCTGAATATTCTCCCAGCGGCGCGCGGCGTCTTTTTCATCTCCTTCATTCTGCAGATATTGCAGGTAGCCGATTTCTTCCGGCAGACTCTGTAGGGCGGGGATGAGTTCGGTCTTGCCGATCTCGTCCGTTTTGAGATTCACCCATCCGGCGAAGCCGTGCAGGGCGATGCGCGCCTTGTCGGGAACGTCCAGCGCATCGTCCCAAAGCGCGGCGAAGAGCGAGAGATTGCGCTCCTTGGCGAAGGCACCCAGGCGTTCCAGGGTGCTGCTGCCGATGCTCCGGCGTGGCGTGTTGACCGCCCGCAGGAAGGCGGGATCATCGTCGGGATTGACCAATAGCCGCAGATAGGACAGAAAATCCTTGATTTCACTGCGTTCAAAGAAAGAGAGCCCGCCGGATATCTGGTATGGAATCCGGGCGTTGCGCAGGGCCGTTTCAAAGGGGCGGGCCTGATGGTTGCTGCGGTACAGTATGGCGTAATCGCGGTATTCACCCTGCCGCTGAAAGCGGTCGCGGAGAATGGCATTGACCACTTGCTCCGCCTCGTCCGCCTCGTTGGCGCAGCGCAGGGCGCGGATGCTGTGGCCATCGCCCAGAGTGCTCCACAGGCGTTTTTCAAAGAAGTGGGGATTTTGCGCGATGACCATATTGGCGGCCTGAAGAATGCGGCCGGTGGAACGATAGTTCTGTTCCAGTTTGACTACCTTGAGGTTGGGGAAATCTTGCGCCAGCCGATCCAGGTTGCCGGCAGCCGCTCCCCGCCAGGAGTAGATGCTCTGGTCGTCGTCCCCCACTGCGGTCAGGTTGTGGCGGGTGCCCAGCAGGCTTTTTATCAGCCGGTACTGTGCGCCGTTGCTGTCCTGATATTCATCCACCAGCAGGTAGCGGATGCGGTCCTGCCAGGCGTAACGGGCCTCCGCATCGTCCTGTAGCAGACGGGTGGGCAAGAGGATGAGGTCATCCAGATCCACGGCGTTGCAGGCGCTGAGGGAACGCTGATAGGTCGTATAGATATGGGCAGCCTCCTGGCCGAGGCGATCGTCGGCACGAGCCTCCTCGGGAAAGACGCCGTCATTCTTGAAGCGGGAGATGCGGGACTGGATGGCTTCGGCGAGATCGCTGGGGCCGTTGGCCTCGCGGAGCAGATTGCGCACCATCCCCAGGCTATCGCCGGGGTCAATGACGCTGAAGTTGCCGCGGTAACCCAGGCGCTCGATGTCTTTACGCAGGATCTGCAGGCCCAGATGATGAAAGGTGGAGACCATCAAGCCGCGGCTGTTATGGCCCTGCAAGGCCTCCCCGACGCGGCTCTTCATTTCACGGGCAGCCTTGTTGGTGAAGGTCACGGCGCAGATATGCCCGGGTGCGACCTGTTGCTCCCGGATGAGATGGACGATTTTCCGGGTGATGACCCGGGTCTTGCCCGATCCGGCCCCGGCCAGCACCAGCAGGGGGCCGTGGATGTGTGTTACGGCTTCCTGCTGTGGCGGATTGAGCTCAGCCATGGATGTCATACGGGTGGGGGGTTGCAGCCGCTATTTATCGACTGCCGGTATGCTTTCGGGGGATTCGGAAAAGCCGCCCCTATAAGCCCACCAGATGACCACCGGGCCGAGAATGATCATGGGTACGGACAGTATCTGACCCATGGTATAAGGACCGAGGACAAAGCCCAGTTGGATATCCGGCTGCCGCGCATATTCCGCGGCAAACCGGAAGACGCCATAAAGGAAAACGAACATCCCGCCAACCGCGCCGGCAGGACGGGCTTTGCGACTGTAAATGGCGAGAATCAGAAGGAGTAGAACGCCCTCCAGCAGAAACTCGTAAAGTTGCGAGGGCTGCCGGGGTTGCGGACCACCGGAGGGGAAGACCATGGCCCAGGGCAGGTGACTGACGCGGCCAAAAAGCTGATCGTTGATAAAGTTGGCGAGGCGTCCCAGACCCAACCCAATGGGCACGGCCGGCGCGATAAAGTCCAGGGTAGGCAGAAAGGCATGTTGTTCATGGAGTCGCGCAAATACCCAGCAGGCGATGACGACGCCCAGCAGGCCGCCGTGGAAAGACATGCCGCCATCCCATATGGCCAGCATTTTTATGGGATTGGCAAGATAATAGGGAAGGTTGTACCAGAGCACGTAACCCACCCGTCCGCCCAGAATGGCGCCGACGGCCACATAGAATTCCAGGTCGACGACTTGCTCTTTGCGCCAGTTCCAGTGCGCCATGCGGCCGCGCCGGATGAGCCAGACGGTGGCGATAACAAAGCTGATGATCTCCAGCAGGCCATACCAGTGGATGGTGATGGGGCCGAGCTGGAAGCCGACGGTGTTGATATCCGGAAAATGCAGCATAGGTGCCCTCGCAAATTCAGGCCACCATGGCGGAGCCTCGCGATTCTGTCAAGTTGAGGCCGCAGGTGAAGGCATATCGACCGCGCCCGGCAGCAACTTCCGGGTGCCGGGCATCGCTTGCAAATAGATAGAGCCCTAAGTATAAGAGGGCTAATTATTTGGAGTACCCGAACTGGGAGGACGTATGAACGATGATCTGTTGCAGGAAAGCTTTGCCCTGGCCCTGCATGAGAGCGCCAGGGCCTGGCGCCACGCGCTGGATCGTCGCCTGAAGAGCCTGGGACTGAGCCAGGCGAGCTGGATGAGCATCGCCTTTCTGGCGCGCGCCAAAAATCCCCTGACCCAGAGCGAGCTGGCACATCGTCTCTTGGTGGAGGGGCCGACCGTGGTGGCCATGGTGGACCGCTTACAACACGCGGGATTGGTACGTCGCGAGATCGCCCCGGAAGACCGGCGTGTCCGGCGGGTATTGCTGACTCCTGAGGGACAAACCGTATATGCAGAAGTGAAGCGCATCGCGGGTGAGTTTCGCCAAGAAATGCTGGACGGCCTGGACGCCGCGGAGTTGCAACAGGCAAGGGACCTCCTGCAGCGTTTGCAGCGCATTATCGAGAAAACCGGCCGATGATCCTGGAAAGCGCCGCGCTCCCTCGGGAAGGATTGAACCGGCCCCTCATCACCCTGTCCATCATGTTGGCCACCATCATGCAGACCCTGGACAGCACCATCGCCAATGTGGCCCTGCCCCACATGCGGGGCAGCCTGTCCGCGTCCCTGGACCAGATCGGCTGGGTGCTGACCTCTTATATCGTGGCGGCGGCCATCGCCACACCGCTGACCGGCTGGCTCTGTGACCGTTTCGGCCAGCGACAGGTTTTTCTGGCCTCGGTACTAGGGTTTACACTGGCCTCCGTGTGGTGCGGCATTTCCACCTCGCTGGGAGAAATCGTCGTGGCGCGGGCATTGCAGGGTGTCTTCGGGGCGGCGCTCGTGCCGCTTTCGCAAACTGTCCTGCTCGACATCAATCCCCGGGAAAAGCAGGGCTCCGCCATGGCCCTGTGGGGCATGGGGGTAATGGTGGGGCCGATCATCGGGCCGACGCTGGGCGGTTGGCTGACGGATACCATGGGCTGGCGTTGGGTATTTTTTATTAACGTGCCAGTGGGGATCATGGCGTTTACAGGAATCTGGAGGACCTTCCCCAGGGATGCGGCGCTGCGGCGGATGCACTTTGATATGGCTGGGTTTATCAGTCTGAGTCTGGCTGTCGGGGCCTTGCAGTTGTTCCTGGATCGCGGACAACAGCAGAACTGGTTCGCCTCGGTGGAAATCTGGGTAGAAGTCTATATCGCCGGGTTGGCATCCCTGTATTTCCTCTATCACACTTGGCGCACACCTGTTGACCGTTCCTTCTTCGATTACCGGCTGATCCTCAACCGCAACTATGTCACCGGTCTGCTTTTCATCTTTATCGTCGGACTGGTGCTCTTTGCATCGCGGGCGCTGATCCCCTCCATGCTGCAGGATCTGATGGGCTACACCGCAGCGGCAGCAGGTTGGGTGACGGCACCGAGTGGCCTGGGCACCATGTTCGCCATGCTGATCGTCGGGCGACTGGTGGGCAAGGTGGATCTGCGTCTGCTGCTCGCCATCGGTTTCGGGATCACGGCCTTTTCCCTCTGGCAGATGCAGGGCTATAGTCTGGTGATCGGTGAGGGCGATGTGATCTGGGCGGGGGTCTGGCAGGGGCTGGGGATGGGTCTGGTTTTTGTGCCCTTGAGCACTGCCACCTTTGCGACCCTGAGCCCGGAGATGCGGGCCAACGGCACCGCAATCTACAGTCTGGTACGAAATGTCGGCAGCAGTATAGGGATTTCTCTGGTGGAAACCTTGCTCACCCGCAATACGCAGATTTCCCACGCGGCGCTGAGCGCCCACATCGATGACAGTAATCCGGCTTTTCAGAACCCGGCGGTAGCCAGCCTTTATAATCCCCATGACGCCATGGGCCAGCTTCTACTGAATACGGAAATCACCCGGCAGGCGACGATGATTGCGTATATCGATGATTTTTGGCTGATGCTGGTGATGACGCTGGCAGTTTTTCCGCTGCTGCTGATTATTCGCCCGCCTCAGCGTGGTACGGTAGTGGAACAGGCGGTGATTGTGGAATAGGTGGGAGATTCGGCTCGTGGGCGGTGCAGCGTGGCTGTTTAGGAGGGGTCAAATGTTTCAGAAGATTCTGGTGGCTTATGACGGCAGCCCATCGAGCGAAGCAGCGCTCAGTCAGGGCGCGGAGCTCGCGCGTCTGGGTCGAAGTGAACTGTATCTCTTCGGCGTCATCGTCAGTACCGGCGGCATGGCCATTGGTCAGGCGGCGGGGGCGGAGGATGTGTTGGGGCGAGAGGGCAATGCTATCCGCAGCAGTCTGGATGCCGTCGCGGGTAAGCTCCACGCCGAAGGCCTGAGGGTGGTGACACAAACGGCTGAGGGCAACCCGGCCGAAGAGATTGCCCGTTATGCAGTGCAAACGGGTGCCGACCTGCTGATCATCGGGCATATTCCGCATTTTTCCTTGGGCCACTGGCTGCAGGGGTCAGTCGCCAAGGCGCTGCTGCGGGAGTTGCCTTGCAGCATTCTGGTAGCAAAAGAGCACTGAGTTGGTCCGGCAGGTATGGGATGCCAGCGCCATTGACGATATTTTATGATGTAACGCGATGTGAAAATTATGAAAAATAAAACAGTCTCTTAATGCTCGTGATGTGTGATTCGTGAACATATAACTTTTTGTTTTTAAAGTGATTATAATATGCGGCAGTGACCTGCCGCTGCTTCTCTTTCAGAGCCCTGCGTACATGGTTTCCTGGCGGAACCTCCGCCGTTCGTAACAGCGCCCAGACAAGGCCGGAAAGGGAGCTATGCATTCTGACTATCAATGTTGGCCTGCCCAGAGGGGGCTAGTGCTGTCGAATTCGCCATCACTGCGCCCGCCCCGCTGCTGGCTCTGCTTGGTATGTTCCGGGTGGCGCGGCTCTGTTCCGGCCCGCGCCCAAATGGAACATTGCCGGACAGTCTCAGGAGCGGAAATGCGGCGCCGCCGATCTGCAGCCGCCTCTCCCTTAAACGTCCTGACGCTGGCGGTGGGTGCCATGTTGGCTGGAGCTGGTGACGCCGACGCCATGGATTGCAGCCGAGCGTCAACGTCTGCCGAGTGGACCATCTGCGGAGACAAGAATCTCCTCCTTTTGGACCGCGACCTGACGATTGTTTATCATAAATTCATCAAGGTTTTCTCCGACACCAGGCACTACACCCATCTGGTCGCCGAGACGCGAACCGGCCAAAAGGAATGGCTTCGGAAGAGAAATGCCTGTGGCACCGACGCTGCCTGCATCAAAGCCGCCTATGAAAAACGCCTCGCACTTCTGCAGAGTCATGTCTGTTATCCGCGAGACGACAGCCCAATTTACCAAAAGCCGGCTCCGGTGCCGAAGCCTGTGCCACAATCGGCTCCTCAGCCAAAGCAGTCGCAGGGAACTGCGTCTGATTGCACCTCGGCTTATAAGGTGGACTGGTCGTTTCTCTCGGTAAGCGAAGGAGGCGTATGGGTGGAAGGATATGTTCCGGGATACCATAGAGAGGACAGCAACAATGCTGGGCATATCGACAAAACGAGGCATTATAATAGTCCAGATGCAAATAGCGGAGTAACCATAGGGAAAGGCGTTGATCTTGCTCGGCAGACACCGAAAAAGTTCCGGCAAGATTTTCAGATATATATAAAAGCCAATGGTAATTCTGGAAATATTGACTATGAAGAAATTATTCGGAGTCTTTCTCCTTATATGAATAAAAAACTAACAGGCTGGGCGGCAGTAGAGAAAGTCAAAAGAGATTCTCCCTCTCTTTCCAAGGAGGAAGCGGACTTTCTCACCCAGGCCGTGGAGTTCCGGTTCGTAAGGCAGGTAGAGGGGCAGTTCAACAGGAAAAACGAGATCGGCACTACATTCCAACAACTTCCTGCTGAGGCGCAAACCGTTCTTCTGGACTTTTCTTACAACTATGGAAGCAGTGATGCCATGGCCAAGAAGGAGAAGAAGACTAAACAGGACAGCACCAGGAATATTACATGGTCCTCATACTACAGTGGAGAGTGGCAGACGTTGGCAACAAAACTTCAAAATTTCGATATTCCGGATCATCGTGCCATGTACAAAGAACGAAGAACCCGGGAGGGAAAACTCCTGCAAAGAGCGGTAGATGAAAAGCGATTGCCCGATAAGGGAAACCCCTGTCCATCGAACGATCCCAAACGTACCGCCCTGTTTGAAAGACGTTACCTATTTTTTCGATACCCGGAAAGGAGCATGTGGTCATGACGTATTCTTGGCAGAAACAGATTTTAGTGACAATCGCGGCCTTGACATTGGCTATTCGTGCTGTCGCAGAGGATATTCCGCCTACGTCATCTGTACAATGTTCGAAATCAACCGGTAGCTCTAAGGCAGTAATTTGCCATATCCAGGGTGACGCCCAGGCGCCATTCCTGCAAGAAGACATGTATAATGCCGGACTTTTTGGGCGCGCCTTGCGCAATACCCCGCCCGGCAGCCCGGAACAGGGACGCATTATCCAAAGCCAGCGGGAGTATCTCCAGCAGCGCGATGCCTGCGGCAACGATACCATCTGCATCATGCGGGTGATGAAGACGCGTCACCAGGAACTCATTGCGCTCAATGCACGACTCCAGGTCGACCTTCCCGACGCGGAGATTGCCCGATTCGTCGGTAATGCCTATGTTAAGCCCATAGGCGAAACGAATGGCGCAAAAAATACGCAGTACATCAATCTTACGGATCGTATTTTGGGTGCCTTTGAACAGTACCCCCCAGCGCACGTCAAATTCGCCGACGGTAGCACCTTTTTCTGGGGGTTTCGGCAGGGCAACGGCAGTGTGCGTTCCATCGCCATCACCGATGGCCGGGGCCAGATACAACTGGTAGGGGCAGTGGATGATTTGCCCGAAATCCACGATGACATGAATCATGGGGATCACCGCCTCAAATCCGGACGGATTGCGCTCTTCGTGAGAAATTCTGTGGCATTGCAGCGCTATCTGCCGGCAGTACGAGCCTGGACCTGGGCCGATCTTTTGGGATTTAATGTTTCCTGTAACAAGGACGCGCAATGGCAGAGTCGCTGTGCTGCGGTACAACAATACCGACTTCCCATCACTGCATATGATCTCCACTGCAAGGCCAGGGCGGGGCAGAAAGTCCTGGCGGAACGATGTCCCTTACCGATCCCGGCAAGCAGTGGACGCGTTTCTCTGGAGAATTTCCGACAATAGGTGGGCCTCCGTATCGGCCAGCGGTTCACAGCGATTGCTTATGGCTCCCTGGGCGCCGGCATCAGCCGCCGCAGAAAATCCCGGCGATCACACCGCTGTTGTTCCTGCATGCTGGCGCGAGTTCTGCGGCGGTGGTCGATTACGCCCTCCCAGGCCGCAAACACGGCGGCGGCGTCAGGATAGCGGCGCAGGTTCTGGACCAACGGTTGCCAGAGAAAATGCCCGATCTCCGGCAGGTATTGAAGGTGGCCCTGCCCGAGCACGCCGGGAATCTTCAGACTCAGGGCGGGACCAAGGCCGATACAGGGCTGATCCACCCGTGCGGCGGCAGACCAGCCTTCGGGCAGGGGAATGTCGGGGACTTTGAGGGGGATGGCCAGGCGATAGAGAGCGATGGGCGTCAGAAGATAGGCCAGATACCAGTCCTGCACCTTTTGCAAATCCCGTATCTCGACAGAGAGTCCCGGATGGACGTTGGGGCTGTTGGCAAAACACCGTTGATGCCAGCCGGCAAACACCTCCTCCAGGGTCTGCGCCATATTGTCGCGATCCGCCATGAGTTGCCAGTTCATGAGCGCAATCCTTTAGCCTGACGGCGGATTTCGCCAGCCAACTCCCGATAAAACGTGAACTCGGCATGCCCTTCCAGGCAGTCGCAGAAACGATCCAGCCAGTCCGCCAGGTATTCCCGGTAAAAATCGGCCGCCGCGGACGTATCGTCCTTTTCCAGAAAAAAGCCGATGAACTCCGCCATGGTGCCCAGGTAATCTGCAGGCAACCCCTGAATGGCGAGATCAAACTGTCCATAAAAACGCTCCAGCTCGCCAGCGCGGTGACCGTCCAGCACGCCGTCCTCCAGGAAAGGGGAGGCGAAGGGCGGACAGGTGGCAGGGAAGGTGAACAGCCGGGTATGCTCACCCTGCCAGGCATCCAGGGCCACTGTGGCCAATTCCCCCAAGACCGGGGTCAACCACTCCGGCTGATAGGGTTGTTCGCTGATCAACTCCGTGGAGTCGGCGGCGGGCTCGGCCAGGGCCATGGCGATAAAGCGCCAGGCCTCCGCATGCACCCCCGCTTCAGTGGCTGGTGAGGACATGATAGATACCCGCACCGAGTACGCCGTCGTGGCCGGCATTGGCCCAAGGGAAGACGTACACCCCGCTGGCGAGAAAGTAATGGCGGAGCAGGAAGCCGCCCAGCAGCACCATACAGGCAGTGAGGATCACCGGAGCGCTGCCCTTCCAACCATTGAACGTGCCTTTGATCTCCAGCAGGAAGGGAAGAATCAGACCGATAATCAGGAAGCCTATAATCCAGCCCCAACTATGCAGGAGGATGTGTAGTGTGGCCTGACCGCTGAGATTGCCCGGCAAAATGACCAGCATGATGCTGAAAATCAACACGATTTCAACGGCGATGAAAAGCATGTCCAGGCGCTCATACCAGCGGGCCAGGGCGTCATGCTGATGCAGTACGCCATATAGTACCAGCAATTGAAAGGCGAGTGCCGTAGAGAAAGCGGAAACGGTGAACAAAGGTGGCACCAGGTCATTGGCCCAGAGGGTTGCCGCCGGGAAGGAGCGCAGCAGCAACCCTGTATACACGGCGGTGCCTACTCCGCAGAGGATGGCCAGCCAGGCAATGGGGGTGCGCAGTTTCTGCGCCCAGACGCCCACCAGCTTGATCAGCGGCAGTTCGAACCAGAAATTCAGCCAGCGTCCCACCAGCGGCAGGCGGCGGAACCATGGTTCATCGATCATCAGCGGCCAGATGTAGAGCAGGCCGAAAACCATCGCCCAGACGATGAACTGGGTACCCCAGGCGATCCAGGACCAGGGCAGGAAGAAGGGATTCCAGGGCATCAGGATTTCCCAGACATTGAGGGGGTGAAGCAGATCGATCAGCAGCAGGGCGGAGCCAACGCCCAGAAAGGCCTCTCCCGCCAGGGTACCCCAGAGGGTGACCGCCCGGTTGGCGCGGAAATAGAGATGACTGACGAGACTCAGGGCAATGAGGGCGGCACCTAGACCGCCGAGGAAAAGATAGGCAGCGACCAGCGTCGCCCAGCGGTCCTGAACAATGAGACTGGTGGCAAAATGGACCGAGTTCATACGAGATCCTCCGGAAGCTTGTGGATGTAGTAGATATTGGGGCCGGTGCCCAGTTCGGTGAGCAGCCCCTGAGCCTTGCCGGTCGCGACCACCTTGGTGATGAGATCGTTGGGGTTGTCCAGGTCACCGAAAATACGGGAGTGGGCCACGCAGGTTTCCACGCAGGCGGGCTCCAGACCTTGCTGCAGGCGGTCGTAGCAGAAGTCGCATTTGTCGATGCTGGGCACGGTACGTTTGAGAAAGTCCTTGCCGTAATAGCCCAGTCCCTTGTCGATATCGTTGCTGTCGGCAGGGTAGCGGGCATCGTAAGGACAGGCCATGGCACAGGCCTGGCAACCCATGCAGATGTCGGGATTGACGCGGACGATGCCGTTGGCCTCCTTCCAGGTGGCGCCAGTCGGGCAGACGCTCACACAGGGCGGGTTGTCGCAATGGTTACAGAGCTTGGGAAAAAACTGGCGGAGGAACTTATCCCCGATTTCAATTTCTTCGTCGTACACATAGGTGCGGTATTTTTCCGGATTCCACACGGGCGTCTGGTTTTCCATGGCGCAAGCGGCCATACAGGCATTGCAGCCGACGCAGGTATCCAGATTGATGAGCATGGCATATTTGGTCATGACAGATTCCTCAGGCGCGTTCGAGGCGCACGGTGAATTCCTGGGAGCGGAAACCGCCGCTCACCGGTTCGATGAAGTCGGGGGTGATTTTGTTCAGGGCGGTGCCCATGCGATAGCCATGGGTGAGGGCCGGATTCTGGTCGCCATAGCCACTGTAGAGAAAGACGGTATCTTCCCGGACGAGTCGGGTGACATGAACCGATGCCTCGGCCTTCTGTTGCGTGAGTTGGTTGGTCACCCATACCTTGTCGCCTTCCTTCAGCCCGAGTTTGCCGGCACGCAGACTGTGCACCCATAGACCCGTATAAATCTCGCCGCGGAACTTGCTGATGCTCACCAGAGGTTGGAAATCGTTGTTGGGCGAACAATGGGAAACCACGGGCACCATGCCGAAGGTAAAATAGAACTCGTCATCGGCCATGGGTGCCTTGCTGCCCGGCCGACAGTCGGCGGGAATGTGGGTGGCCAGTACGGAAAAATAAGGGTTATCCCAGAGGCCAAACTGGTCCCGCAATTGCCCGTAGAGGTTGCTGTAGAACTCGGCGCGCCCGCTGGGCGTAGGCAAGGCCATCTTGCGCGGCATCCCGTAGTTGGCGATGAGTTCGTCCGCCTTGGCCACCGGATAGACCCCGTTCTTTCGCAGGTCTGCGTCGAGTTTTTGCGGAGTGATGCCGAGGCCTTTGGCCTTCATTTCAAAATCTACCTGGCGGCTGGCCATGTTGAAGGGGTTTTTGATGCCCTTGGCGCGATTCTCGGCAGTCAGGGTCTTGAGGCGGGCGACGGGCACGCCGGCGAGTTGCTCCAGTGCCCGATAATAGGGCTCGCTGCTGCCGCTGATGATCTCCGTCAGCTTCAGCAAGGCATCGGGCAGAATGACGTTGTCGTAGAGGGGCGGAACGGCCTGATAACGGGTGATGAGCATGTTGTCGGGATTGGTGCCATTGCCATAGATGGCCGGCTCATCGCGCTCCAGGTAGGTGAGTTCCGGCAGGACCACGTCGGCATAGGCCAGGGTATCCGAGGGCATCACGTCCATGACGACGACCAAGTCCATGTTGGGATGGTTCAGGACTTCTTCCCAGAAGCTCTCGGGCGCATCGCGCAGGGGGTTGGTGCCGTTGAAGAGGATGGCTTTGCAGAGATAGGGCGTGCCTTTCCAGGTCAGCTTGCCTTTGACGGCGGAATCCAGGCCGACTTCCGTGGTGAAGGGAAACGCCGCCCAGTCGGGAGAATCCTTGGGGGTCTGATCGCGGTGCACCGCCGCCCAGGCCGGATAGCCGTGGGGATAGGTGTTGGGATCGGCTGCCGCCTTGGCGCTCCAGTAAACGAAAGGCATGCCCGCCAAGCTGGCCATGGGTGGTGCCTTGGGGTCATTCTTCACCTCCCACATGTGCCGCACCTGCTCGCGGTAGTCACCGCCGAAGATCCAGCCGCCGGGCACGTCGAACCCGCCCTTGAGGCCCTGGATCATGGCCTGCACCCTGCGCAACATCTGGATGTTGCCATAGCGGGCGCCGGACCAGCCGGGGATGAGGATGGGCGACTTGGCCTGATGAAAATCGTGAACGATCTTGCGGATGTCGGCGGCGCTGATGCCGGTGTTGGCGGCGGCCCATTCGGGTGTGTAGGACTGAATCTCCTGATGCTGGGCATCGAAGACCGTCAGCATGGCCTCGCCATTGTGGGTAAAGCCTTGGGGTGCGCGAAGCAGGGGGGTGACGCTGGCTCCGGCGCTGCTTTGTAGGTTATGGTTGCTGAAGGCAGGCAGAAACACCACCTGTCCGCTGTGCGCATCGATGACAGCGGGTTCTTTTTTATCGGAAAGATAGAGTGCCCAGGCGTTGTGGGCATTTTTGCGCACCAGGAAGGGCATGTTGCTGTGGCTGACGAGAAATTCCTCATCGTACCAGCCGTTATTCATCATCTCCCGTAGCATGGCGAGGGTGAAATCCAGGTCGGTGCCAGGCTTGATGGCGTACCACTCGTCGGCCTTGGCCGCCGTTTCCGAGGCGCGCGGGTCGAGTACCACCACCTTGGCCCCTTTCTCTATGCCGGCGGCGAAACGCACGGCACGGCAGGTGGAGACGCCGCCGATGCTGGCGTTGCCGATGATGGAGAGGATGTAGTCGCTGTTTTCGTAATCCTCAATGTTCTCGCCGTGAACGACATAGTTGCCGGTCATGGAGTTGGTGCCGAAATGACCGTTAAAAACGCAGTTTTGCGTGGGCGAAGTGATGAGATTGGGGATCTGATTGGCGGCGATGAAGCAGAAGGTGTTGGGAATGTAGAAGGAACAGGTGCTCCAGCCGCCATAGATGGTCCATTCCCACGGCTTGATCCCCTTGCTCTTTTGCGCGATATAATCCCAGGCTTCTTCCCAGGTTGCCGAACGGAATTTCATCTCGCCACGCTTGCTGCCGGCCACGCGGATCAGTGGTGTTTTGATGCGGTTGGCGCTATAAACCTGGCGTAGCCCGGACTGGCCACGGGCGCAGATCTTGTCGCCATTGAGGGTGGAATTGGGATTGCCGCCGAGTTTCATGATGCGCTGCTTGCCTTTTTTCTCCGCGACGGTAATACGCAGCGAACAAAAGGAAGAGCAGTAGTTGCAGATGGAGTGGGCGAAGTGGTCGGCAGCGTCGGGATGCGTGGGACCAGCCAGTCTGATCCAGTCGGGATGGTAGAGAGTCGCGCCCACGGCACTGACGCTGGTGCTTTTAAGAAAGGTACGGCGGGTCATTTTTGGAAACTGCCAAGCCATTTGAAGGCCTCCTGTGCACAATAAGCGCTATGTTTTTAATAATATAATGAGTTTAGTATGTCATTATATGGTTATATGCTACGCGTCTTGGTGCCGAGGGGGAATTGATAAAAATCAATTTATTTATTGCAATGTTCTATATCGTTATATAATCATATAATGTAGTGCCATGGCACGCCAAACGTTTCGTTCTCAGCGCGGTAACTGCATGGTTACGCAGTGCAGGCTACCATGCTGGCGAGCCAGTTCGATGCAGGGAATGGCGATTACTTCCCGATCGGGGAAGGCGTGTTGCAGGCGATCCTGTGCCACCGTGTCGGCAGGATCATCGTAAGTCGGCAGGAGCAGGGCAGAGTTGAGAATGAGAAAATTGGCATAGCTGAGAGGCAGGCGGACGCCATCACCGTCCCACTGCGCCTGTGCCCAGGGCAGAGGAATCAGGTGGTACGGAGCGCCATCCCGGTTGCGGAAAGCGCTGAGTTCAGCAGCCATTTGCTGGAGCGGGGCGAAATGACTGTCGTCAGGGTCGTCGCAACTCTGGTAGGCGATGGTATGGGGGTTGCAGAAGCGGGCAAGGGTGTCGATGTGGGCATCCGTGTCATCTCCTTCCAGATGGCCGCTATGCAGCCAGAGGACGCGTTCTACACCGAGCTGGGCGCACAGGGCGTCTGCGATCTGTGCCGCGGACCATTGCGGGTTGCGGTTGGGTGAGAGCAGGCACGCACTCGTGGTCAGCAAGGTGCCCTGGCCGTCGCTTTCAATGCTGCCACCTTCCAGCACCATCCCGGAAATTTCCAGCGCTGCCGCACCAAAGGCACCCTGAGCATGCAGGTGACGGGTGACCTGATTATCTAAATCGGCGCGAAATTTCAGGCCCCAGGCGTTAAAGGCAAAATCCATCAGTTTACGCTGTCCAGCAGCATTTTTCAGGGTAATGGGACCGTGGTCGCGCGCCCAGGAGTCATTGCTGGGGACCGTGTGCAGGTGGCAGCGCAACAGGTTGGCACCGGCCTGATGCAGATATTGCCTGCAGACCTCGATACTGGCCGGGTCATGGCAGGCGATGAGCACGTCTTCGCGGAGGCTGATTTCACGGGCAATGCGGGCGAAGACAGGCAGCACGCTTCCCAGGCGTGGCCCCCAGTCGGTATCGGGGTGCGGCCAGGTGAGTTGTACCGACTGCTGCGGGGCCCACTCCGGGGGAAGGGTGTATTCAGTCGCCATGGTCTGCTCCGTTGTCCGTCACCCCGACATCATAGGAGCTTAATGGCTTTTCGTCAGCCTGTCCGACAGGCTAAACTGCGTCCTATGCAAAAATCTGCCGAGCGTATGGATCATTTACTGTCCCGCCTAGGGTATTGCAGCCGCTCCGAAGTGCGCGACCTGTTGCGCGAGGGGCGCGTGCGCGTGGCTGGGGAACTGCTGCGCAAGGCCTCTGCCAGAGTGAACGCGGCCGAGGTTTGGGTGGATGAGGAGCCCATTGATCATCCCCATGCCTTCTATCTGCTCTATCATAAACCTCTGGGGAAGGTCTGTGCTCACGATGATCCCCGCGCCATCTATCAGGATTTTCCCCTGCGCTGGCGCTATCGGCGGCCAGCGCTGAGCAGTGTCGGTCGGCTTGACCGGGAGACCAGCGGGGTCCTGCTGCTCACCGATGACGGCGACTGGCTGCACCATTGGACGAGCCCCCGTCGTGCCATTCCCCGGGTATATCGGGTGACCCTGCAGGAGCCGTTGCGCAGTGACGCGGCGAACATCCTGGCCGCGGGGACCCTGATGCTGGACGGTGAAGACACACCCTGTCGTCCTGCCGCGTTGCACCGGCTGACCGAGCGTGAGGTCCTGCTGACCCTGACGGAGGGGCGTTACCATGAAGTTCGCCGGATGTTCGCGGCTCTGGATAATCTCGTGCTGACTCTGCATCGGGAGGCCTACGGCCCTTTTTTGCTGGACGATCTCCCGGCCGGTCAGTGGCGTGAACTCACGGTGGCGGAGCGTATGAGGGAGGAAATTCCATGATCTGGACACCCCATGTGACGGTAGCCGCCGTCGCAGAGGAGAACGGCCGTTTCCTGTTGGTGGAAGAGGTGGTAGATGGGCGGCGCTGTTTCAATCAGCCTGCCGGCCACTGGGACCCTGGTGAAACGCTGCTGGAGGCGGTTGTCCGCGAAACCCTGGAGGAAACTGGCCACCTCTTCCGGCCGGAATATCTGACCGGTATTTATCACTGGGAATATCCTGCGAAAAACCTGACTTATCTGCGCTTCGCCTTCGGCGGACACCTCGGCACCAGGGACACGAGCCGCGCCCTGGATGCGGGCATCATCGGTCCGGTGTGGCTGACCCCGGAGGAGATGGCGGCGCGCGCGGGAGAGATGCGCAGCGTCATGGTCCAGCGCTGCATGGCGGATTATCGGGCGGGCCAACGCTATCCGCTGGAACTGCTTCACATGGTCTGAAGGCGCTCCAGAGGCGGAATTGGACTGACGCTGGCCCTGCAGCGTGTTATATTGCCAATATAAAAGGCATCGGTAGAGACGATGAACATGATAGACGCAGACGGCTATCGCCCCAATGTGGGCATGATCATTTGTAACGAACAGAATCAGGTGTTGTGGGCCAAACGCCGGGGTGAAAATGCCTGGCAGTTTCCCCAGGGCGGCATCGATTATGCAGAAACGCCGGAGCAGGCGATGTTCCGTGAACTGGAAGAAGAAGTGGGGACCGCCAAGGTCTGCATCATCGGAAGGACGCGGGGCTGGCTGCGCTATGAAGTGCCCTGCGCCCGTCATCGCGTCTCGCGGCGCCGCTATCGCGGGCAGAAGCAGATCTGGTTTTTACTCCGTTTTGAGGGCGAAGAGGCGGAAATCAATCTGCGCACCCGGCAGCCGGAGTTCGAGGACTGGCGCTGGGTGGATTACTGGATGCCGGTGAATGAAATCATTTCCTTCAAACGCCGCGTCTACTGGCAGGCGTTGCAGGAACTGGCGCCGCTGATCAACATGAATCCGCCACCCATGACCGATCCCTGCCGTTCCGAGAACCGATATCCGGTTGGTGGAAGCCGCTGACCGCCTTAGGCAGTAAGGGACGATCTATCCACTCACCGGACGATTACCCAAAAACTTCTGCACATAGTGGCGTTTCCGGCCTCCCATGCCGGTTTGCACATTGCTCGGCCCCACATCCGGCCGGTTTACCAGCGCGTAATAACGCCCGAGGCGTGGACGGCTGGCTCCCACCTCGGCGTCGGTCAAGGGGCCGAGGTGGGAAGAAACCAGTTGGACCACCGCTTTCCTGAGAGGGCCGGCGTTGCCTTTGCCGAAGGGGTAGACGCGGTTCGTCAGGATGATCACATAGGTCCTGGACACCGGGTCGATCCACAGGAGCGTCCCGGTAAAGCCGGTGTGATCATAGGCGCCCACGGGCAGGAGGTCGTCACGGTTGGGGGCGAAGGGCGCGGCCAGGTCCCAGCCCAGCCCACGCAGCCGCACCTTTCCGGGCGGGGATTGGGGGATGGTCATCCGCCCCACGGAACGGCGATCCAATATCCGAACACCATGAAGGGCGCCACCGTTCAGAAGCATCCGCGCAAAAATCGCGAGATCACCGGCGGTGGAAAACAGCCCGGCATGGCCGGAGACCCCTCCCATGCGGTAGGCCGTAGGATCGTGCACCTTGCCCCAGCGCAGCTTGCCATCCAGGTATTCGGTGGGCGCGATGCGATCGCGCTCCCATGAGGGTGGACGGAAGGTCGTCTCCCGCATGTGGAGCGGCCCAAAGATATGCTCGGCGCAGTAGACGTCGAGCGGCTCGCCGGAAACCCTGCGGACGATCTCGCCGAGGGCCTCGAAATTGATATCGCTGTAAAGGTAACGGCTGCCGGGCGCCGCCACCGGCTTTTCCGCGGCAATCAACCGGAGCGCCACATCATAACCTTTCCACCGCGTCCCCAGGTTCAGGTCCGGAGGCAGTCCCGAGTAATGGGTGAGCAGTTCCCGTACGGTGATGGCTTCCTTGCCGTTCTCCCCGAAGGCCGGCCAGTACCGGGCCACAGGGGCGTCAAGCGCCAGTTTTCCCTGTTCCACGAGTTGCATCACGGCGGTGGTGGTCGCGACGACCTTGGTGAGGGACGCCAGATCGAACAATGTCCCGACGCTCATGGGGATCCTTTCGGGCCACAGCGTGGCATGGCCGAAGGCCTGGCGGTAGACGATCCGGCCCTCGTTGCCCACGAGTACGACGGCTCCGGGAATCCTGCCGCTCTGGATCTCCTTCTGAACGATCTGCGCGATGCCCGACAAGTCTGCCTGATGAAGCCTTTCCGGGTCAGCACCCGCCTGGGCGGATAAGATGCCCGTACACAGCAAGGCGAAGAACAGCAGAGCCCATAGGGCGCTTTTCCAGGTCAGCGCGCGAGATGCGCCGTTTTTACTGGCGTATTGCGTGAACATATTCCCGTCCCGATCCCTCCCGGATTGCTCAGGTGGCCTTCGCGAAGCGTTGTCACCATCCCCGACTTCGGCGGGAGTCCTGCCGTAGTATAGACATTACGGGGGTTCCACAGCATCCATCCGTCCGATCCGAAAGTCTGCGCCGCATCGATCTGCGCCGCAATCTCTTCGCCCCCGAAGGGTTTCCCGCCAAAGGCGTAGTCACGAAATGCCTGCAGCCAGGGGCGGAAGCGCACTGCCGGCAGCCCCGTTCTTTCCTCGGCCTTGCGCAGAGAGAGGTACACTATTTGGTGCGGATGGAGAACGGGGTTGGGGTAGCCGGGGATACCGTACTGAAAACCCGATGGATAGAGCATGGGAGAGATATAATCGACCTGCTGCGCCATCTCCTCCAGGTTTTGGCCGATCCCGGTGTCATTGCGGTTCCAGATCACGTAACCAAAAATATCCGCAGAAAGAAAGACATTATATGGGATCAAGCGCTTGCGGGCTGCCGCGAGAAAGCCGGAAATTGCCGAGACCCGGCTTTCCTGGGTAGTCGACCGGGAAAACACCAGGCCCTTGGCGTCGGGAAAGCGGACGTAGTCGAACTGGATTTCGTCGAAGCCGTCCTTGGCGGCCGCGACGGCAAGGTCGATGTTGTAGTCCCATACCTGCCTGCTGAAAGGATCGGTCCAGGCGAGGCCCTCCCGATCCCTCCAGATGGCACCGCCCGCGGTCCTGACGGCCAGATCCGGTCGCGCCAATGCGAGGACGTTGTCCTTGAAAACCACGATCCTGGCAATGGTATAGATGTCTTTCTTGTGCAAATCGTCCATTAGTTGCTTGATATGTTTAATGGTGATAATTTTTTGGGCGCCGATCTCCGTCGCCAGAGGAATGTCGGTCTTGTACGCAATCATTCCCCGGTCGCTTTTCACGTCGATCACTATGGCGTTGAGGTCTGTCTTGCCGATGATATCAAGAGCGGACTCCCGCAGACGCGGGCTGGCCGCTCCGTAGGAAGACAAATAAAGGGCCTTGGGTTTGAAAGGCGCGAGGGATAGGGTTTCATCCTCCTTGAGATCTCCGACGGGGATCTCGCGTCGCCGGTAGCCATAGGCCCTGAGGCCAAGCACGGTCCCTTGCCCGCTGATCTGAAAATGACCATCCTGGGCCGTGTGTACGACCGAATCACCCAAGGTCACCAATGCCCCTGGGATCGGTTTGCACGTCCAGGCGTCCACGACCATGCCGCTGTAGGCGGCAGCGCCCCCCGAGACGAGCAACAAGACGGCAAGTAACGAAGCGCATATGTTTTTTATGTTTTTATAACCCTTCACAGCTCACCTCGTTTATCTGGAGTCTGTGGTCAACAGTCTTCCCAATGTCTTGCCCGTATCCTGGTCCGTGACCAGATAGCGCGGGAGGGCCATCACATTGTCCGATGGCCCGGCAGGCGCCCTTACCATGGTGCAGGCGGCGATATATCCCGCCGCCACGGCGCTCTTGATGAGCTCCTCATTGTAGATCCCGAAGGGCCAGGCGAGCATGTCCACCTTGATCCCCAGTTCCTGATCCAGCTTCGCCCTGGACTTTTCCAATTGCATGGCCACGAACTTCTCGTATGCCTGGGGGGAAAGACGTTTCTTTTCTATCCTGAAGTTCGGATGCCAGTAGGTGTGGGACTGGATATTCACGAGCCCGGAGTCATGCATGATTCGCAACTCATCCCAGGTCAGGGCGTAAGACGCCCGGGATATGGCGGAGGGATAGATGAAGAGCGTCACCGGAATATGATAACGCTGCACCAGGGGAAACATGTCCGTGTACACCGACTGGTGCCCGTCATCCGCGGTGATTACCACGGAATGGGGAGGGGGAGGGGGTCCAACGCCACGAATATAGGCCACGACTTCCTTGAGCGGGACAATCCGATAGCCATGGCTCCTCAGGTATTCGATCTGTGCCGCGAAGACCATCGTGCGAACGGTCATGGCATCGCGCAGCACGGGACCAAAACGATGATAGAGCAGGATGGGCACGACGCGCTCCGTCCCTGATCCCCAAGCCGGCACGGCGAAAAATATGGCGAGTAAAGACACCATTTGCCAAACAACACGCATGTCTGGCTTTTCCGTCCGTTGTGTCCTGTCGGTCTGGAGAAACCACCCCGAACTCCCAAGTTCCATGCGCTCGCCTTCAAAAATCGTCCGGGGCTGCTGCTGGATAGATACTAGCAGTTCCCCAGTCGGACGGGAACGCGGCTCCTTCCTGAAAATTATCGACCGCGATCCGGTATCAATCCCGCGTATCTGTATAGGTCCGCCTGATATTCGTAATAATTGGCGAGTTCCGACGCACGGGTGGTGCGTGCCTGAATAAGGTTCTGCTCCGCCGTGATTAACTCCAAGATGTTCGCCAGGCCGATACGGTACTCGGTACGGATGCCGGACAGGGCGTTTTTTGCGCTGATTACCTGCTGCTGCGCGTTCACATAGGCGCCCATGGCGCTTTTCAGCCCGGCATAAGCCTGCCAGACCTCCAGCAGGATCGTGTCCGTTTCCTGCCGGGCCTGCGCATGCGCTTGGCGATAGAGCGCACGATCCTCCTGTACTTGGTATTCGGTAGTAAAGTTGGTATCGAGAGGGATATTAAGTTGTAATCCAACGCTGTAGATTTTCACGTTGGGTTGCTGGCTTTGATACTGATTCTGCCCGAGGTTTCCCACCAGGGAAATGGAGGGCAGCCCTTGCGCCTCCGCCTGGAAAATGGCTTGGTGCGCTTCCCGGATTGTGGCGAGCTCGCTGAGTATGGAAGGATTTTTCCTGACCGCGCACCGTAACCAGCGGCGGATACCGATGGACAATCTTTGCCGCGGCGATCGTAACGTTCCGATGGGAAGGTGGATGCCCACCGGCAAGCCTGCGGCCTGGGCCAGCGCACCCCGGTCGGATTGCTCGGTACCCTGCGCGATGACCAACTGCTCCCGTGCCTGAGACCGTTCCGTCTGGGCTTGGTACATATCCGTGATGGGCTTGAGATGCGCGCGGTATTGCAGGCGCGTGTCTGCGTAGATGGTTTGCGCCTCCTTTACGCCTTGGCGGTATACGCGCACTCGGGCTTCCGCTCCAGCGAGGGCGTAGTAGGCGTTGGCAACCGTGAGGGCCACTTGCTGGATTGCTGCGTTGGCCTCGTAGCGTGCGACGAGTACAGCCGATTCTGCTTTGCTGATAGCGGCGGCGCGTTGCCCGAAGTCATACAACACTTCGTTGAGGCTGAGCGTGGCATTCATAGTGTTGGTGAACGGCGGGCTG
>Ga0172381_10000235_pt1 | contig 68008 bp, 58 predicted proteins | sample Leawel6488metaG_FD_119754 | JGI IMG/M metagenome (GOLD analysis project Ga0172381, IMG submission 119754) | Leachate microbial communities from a municipal landfill in Southern Ontario, Canada - Leachate well 64-88 metaG | ecosystem: Engineered > Solid waste > Landfill > Unclassified | place... | reverse complement strand
CTGTTTCATATCAGCTACTCTTTTACTATCTCTGGCTTTAGTTCTAGCTCCACCCAGGGCGACAATAGCTAAAGTAGATAGTACCCCAATGATGGCGATGACTACGAGGAGTTCGATGAGGGTAAAGCCTCGATCACTTCTTTTCATACTTTATTTTTTCCTATCTTTAAATTCAACCTGACCATTATCTATAACAGCCGGATTAACTTTATAAAGACTAAATTTGTCAGTAACTTTTTTAATTAATTTCAAAGAAATCCCCTGCTCTTTAAGTGAGCCATTATTTAAATAATCAACATCCTCGGTCTTAAAAGAAAAGTTATAATAATAAGTTGGGATTTTTTTAGCTAGCTTAGCATATTCAGCCACCATATTTTTATCATCAAACAAGCCGATGATAACTTTACGTTCCGGAAAAAGTAATTTGTCATTATAGCGCGTGATAATAACTGAATTAGCTTCGGTCGATTGTAAAATTTTCGACCATTCAATTTTTGCAGCTTTTTGTTTATCAATCGAAACCGCTAAACCCTCGGCTGGGTCAAGCCAAACAAACTGTAAAGAAAGCGTGGCGATGACAGCTACCACGGCCATTCTAAGGCCCCAAACAGCCGCTGGACGCCTTAAAAAGGCGGTTAAGCGAATCAATGCCAAGCTAACAAAAGGCAAGGCACCAAAGTATAAGGGAAGCCAATAACGTGTATAAGAATTACCAATCGTAAAGCTCTTAGGATCAGGGTTGTCATAAAATACCCAGCTACCATAGTAAACTACTAACACGGCCGATAAGCCAAGCCAACCAAGTAAAAATAGCCAACGACGTTTTTTATAGTCTTTAAAATAAGCCAAGAAAACAATAATACCTAAAGCAGCTGACCAGAAAAGCCACGGGAACATATCTATAACATAAGCGTTAAACATTTTATAACTTTGGGCAAGATTAAAACCAAAATGAAAAATAGTTTGCTTTATGCTAATAACAATTGTTTTGAGTTCAAGAAATTTACCACCAATAACATTATTAGCTAAAGCCGAGCTGTCTTTAGTTAAAGCAAAGAGTGAACTATTTAATTCGGGGTAGCCACTGGAAAAGAATGAACCATACAAAACGTTGTTCCAATAAAGAACCGGCAGGAAAGCCACAAAAATTCCGTAAAGAAAAATAAAAGGACGCATCAAACCTAAGCGCTTAATATTAAATAACCATAGACCAACGATTAGCGGCCCTACCCAGAGAAGTTCCGAGGTTCTAGTTACCAAAGCTACACCAATAAATAAACCTGATAAAAAGGCGAACAAAAAACCAAACCCATGTTTTTTAAAATAATGTTTTGTTTCTGGCCTAGTTTTTAAAATATTAACCGCAAAATAAAGCCCCATAATTAAGGTCGCCATAAATAAAACATTATGGAACATACTGCGGGCAGAATAATAAGTATAGATTGGGAAAACGCTAGCTAGCAAAGTAGAGATTAAAGCATTAGAACGACCAAAAATACTTTTAATCAAAAGATAAAAGAAAATTAGACCAAGCGCACCAAATAATGGAGTAAGATATGGTAAAAAATTAATACCAAAAATATTAGCTATCGTGCCGTAAATAATTGGTAAGCCTAAAAAACTAACTGGTTTAATTAAACCCCAATCAGAACGAAAGCTACGAGGATGAATAATATCCTTAACTAATAAATTATACTTTTCAAAAAAAGATAAGTTACCAGTTTCAGCATAAATTTTAGCCGCCGTATAATTGGCAGTTTCATCAGGTGATAACCATTTTATAAAATCACTATCTTGGCTAAGATAATTAAAACTAGCTGTAAATAGAAAAAACCCAACTACCACTGGAATAATAATAAACCAAGCCCAGTAATTAGTGGCTAACTTATAGAAATCGTTTTTAGACCATTTTATATTCATAACCATTGTAGTTTAGCAATGAAAACAATTAATTTCAAATTCAAAAGGAGTTGATCAAATAAATGACAACCCCTTTTTTCTTTTTAGAAACAACTTTTGATTACGCAGCAATACACCAGTCATAAGAACCTTCCGGAGCAATGTTGTACTCGGGTATCTCTGGTTTTATGGCTTCAAAAAAACGCTTCATTAAAGGCAGGCTTGAATTTTCTTCCAGTTCAAGTTCTTGCCTATAATCCGGGTCGTTTTTTAAGTAAGACCAGAAGATTGTTGAGATAGCGGTTAAATACATCAGATTAAACTCTCTAATATCATAACCTGGGTCGATACCCTTTTGTTTGAAAACAATCTGGTTTCCTACTACATCAAAGATCTCAACGTGACCGGCGCTCCACCAATCATAAATAGAATAGTGTTGGCGAATGACATCAAGTGCTTTGCTGTAATTCCCATCCATCAAGCACTGACAGAAATGAGAATTTTTTAAAACATCGATTACTATGCTTCTTTTAGCATAGGGAGACCAAAAGGTAAAAGTTGTGTTAACGCTTTCGGCACCGTTAAGATGTTTAATAATGAAATTTTTAATGGACGACATGCTGTCTCTCCTTTTAAGTTTTGTTTTATAAAATATTTTTTAAGAATTTGTTATTACTTTAATTATACCTTAATAAATCATTTTTTATTGGAATTGTCAATAGAGGCTGACAATTAGCACTCCTTCCCCGCCCTCATTCATTTTGGCGTTTTTATAAGTATAGTTATACTTGGCTAGCTTATCTTTAACAAAATCTTTTAAGACAGCCTTATTATCTGGTGAATTCCAACCCTTACCAACAATAATTCTAACTGTTTGCCAACTAAGCTGCTCAGCTTTTAGCAAAAAGCTGTCTAATTCTGGTTCAGCTTCCCTCTTAGTTAAACCATGGAGATCAAGCTCGGCATCTGGTTTGTTAAGCAGCCTATTAAGCGAATGTTTTGCTATTTTTACCATATGGTTCTAAAAGTCATTTATCTGCTATTATAATAATACAATCTAGCCAATATGACTAAATTTTTTCAATCACTTTTTATTTTTATTATTAGCGCACCAGCTACGGTAGCGGTGGTTGGTGTTATAGTTTATGTTTTGTATGGACTTAACAAAAACGGTGTTTATGCTACGGCTTTAATATCATTAATTATTGTTGCATTAATTATAAAAAATAATTTACAACATAGCCCTAAGCAAAGTCTAGCCGAGACAATAAAACAAATTCCTAAACACGAGTGGTTGGGTTTTGGTTTATTTTTATTAAGCTGGCTAATTGCTTTGTGGTTTTTATATAGTGGTCGCTCTGATCGCGCTATTATTACTCCTTGGCAAGTTGTATCTAGCTGGTTTTTCTTAGCTTATGGAGTGGGAATTATTTTCATATTTACTTTAAGTCGCTATTCATCAAAATTATTAGCGCCAGCTTTAATACTTCAATCGGTTTTATTGTTTGGCGTCGCCGCGATAGTTTATCGCATTGGTTATGGCTTTGATCCTTTTATTCATGAAGCGGCTGTTAAAGCCATTGAACAATTAGGGCAAATTAAACCATTAACGCCTTATTATCTTGGACAATATAGTATCATGACCGTTTTACATGGTTTAACTAATATTAGCTTAGCTTTTTGGTCAAAAATTTTAGTCTCAGCTTTAGCTGCCATAACATTACCTTTGGTTATTATTCGTTGGCTAAAAAATCACCACGGCGCTGAAAAAGATTGGGGCTTAGCCGCGGTTGCATTATTGATTATGCCAGCCACTCTTTTCATTATTACCACGCCGCAAAATCTAGCTTATTTATTTTTATTAATTGTCTTATTCTGGCCTAGCCCACAAGCCACCACCAATGAGAAATTTATTATTTGGCTTTGCGCTATTGCGGCACTCATCACGCAACCAATCGCCGGCATTCCGGCTGTTTTAATTGCCTTGGCTGACAGCACACAAAATAAAAAATGGGATAAATTTATTTACCCTTTAATAATTGGCTGTTTTGCCGTAGCACTACCTTTAGCCTTCTATGTTTTTACTGCACTCGATTCCAGCGCCGCGGTTTCATTAAGTTGGCCTAACTTACAATTTTTAAGCAATTTAATCCCAACCAATCCTAACCAAGAAAGTTGGTGGCTTAATTTTATTTATCTGTATAACGGTCTTTGGAGTTTGATTATTTTTATACTAATTCTAATCGGTGCTTGGCTAACAATTGTTAAAAAAAATCTAGAATTAAGACGTCGTTCCTTTTGGCCAGCCTTAGCCTTGGTTATAGCCGCTATTATAAGCTCCACTATTAACTTTCACTTTTTAATAGACTATGAAAGATCTGATTATCCAATCAGACTTATTATCACAGCTATCTTATTTTCCCTACCATTAATCGTTAACGCTTTTAGAGAGCTAGCTATTTTAATTGAAAAATCAAACAAAATGACGATGATAAGTTGGTTATTAATAATCGCCTTTGCTGCCGTGGCCTCAATTTATTTATCTTATCCACGCTTTGATCATTATTATAATAGTCATGGTTATGCTAGCTCTAAAGCTGATAGTCTAGCGGTTAAATGGATAGAGAAAAACAGCCAAGGTGAGCCTTATGTGGTATTAGCTAATCAGCAGGTTAGCGCCGCGGCTTTACGAGAATTTGGTTTTAAAAAATATTATAAAAATAATATTTTCTATTATCCAATCCCAACTGGTGCAGAACTTTATCAAAAATATTTAGCCATGGTCGATAAACCAAGCTTAAAAACCATAAAAGCAGCCAGAGACTTAACTGGCGTTAAACACATATATTTTGTATTAGATTCTTATTGGTGGCAATATCCAAAACTAGCCGCTGAAGCTGCTTTTATTGCTAATGAGACAAAGGATATTGGTGATGGTCAAGTTATAGTTTTTAGTTTTAAAAACTAATTTTAATTAGACTACTAATCTTTAATCCGCACGGTCTCCATATAGGGACCGTGCCGTTGTTAAAATTTTTTATCTCTATCGCTGCCGCTAGGGCTTACTTTTATAACTAAAAGTAACAAAAGTTTTGGGGTCTTCAATTCGCTATTATTTTTGTTCACCTTTTATATCGCCAATCACGGCGCTCAATTCAGCCCCCAAACCCCCTGACTCTTTTAACACCGTAATAGTTCTTAGTCTATATAATAAAAGCATTTTATTTAGTCATCCCTCCCTATTTGCTTGCAAATGGGGAGGGACTGAGGGCGGGGTAGATCAAAATAGTTTTAAAAACTAATATTTATCATCTTACCAACCTCTGATAGATAGGAATCAATCTTAGGAAGTTTAATTTGTTGTTGCGCAGTAGCAGCAACTTTTTTTAATTCATCAGTTTGGTCTAAACACCACTTCATAACACGAGCTATCCCCTCTTCGTTTGGTTCAAAAAGCAGTTGTTCGTCATTAATTAACTCTTTAAGGCCACCAAGGCAAGAACCAACTACTGGGACTTTTTCTTGAATGGCTTCCAACGCCGCGGTTGGTAAATTTTCATAACATAAAGATGGTACAATAACACAAGTCGCCTGTCTAATGATTTCTTCAGGATTTTTAACACTACCTAAAAAAGAAATTCTACTATCAGTATTTATTTTTAAACTATTTAAAAGCGAACCATCGCCAGCCAGAATTAATTTACAATTTTGTTCTTCTAGTTTGGCAAAGGCACGAATAAGCATATCAACGCCTTTGTGTTTTTCAATTTGGCCCAAATATAAAAAAGTAAATTGAGCTGGTTCATTGTGTGAAATAATATTTTTTACTTCACGCAAAGGATTTATCATAATTAGCTTTTTATTATTTAAAGCTAATTTATATTGTTTAGATAATTGTTCAAGCCAATTAGAAGGGAAAATTACTAAAGCATTTTTTGGGAAAACCAAGCGACAAAGCCAACGATAACAATAAGCCCATGGCGTATTTAACGCTTGCTCGTGTTTATACATTAACAAACCCGATGGATGTAATAATTGAATATCATGTACTGTATGAATTTTAGTTTTAGCTTTCAGCGCTTTAAAAACTATTAAACCAAAACCAATTAAATTATGAGTCCAAACAATATCAAATTTTTCTTTATCCATGACCTGCTTCATCCTTAAATAAGCACTAACATTAAAAAACCCAAATAAATGCGAAACTAAACGACGCCATAAAGGCCAAGTAACTGAGCGAGCGTAATTGCTTGGTAAATAAATTATTTTAACTAAAGCATCTTGTTTAGTTTGAATAGTCTTAGCGTCCGAACAAGTAATAACCGTAACTTCATGGTTATGTGAAGCCAGATACTCAGCTAAATTTTTTACGATTCTTTGCGCACCACTTAAAACTTCTGTTGGATAGCTATTATGAACAAAGCAAATTTTCATGATATTTTTTTAGGGACGTATAAAATTCTAAAATAAGCAGCCTCTAATCTTTCGCCAACTTTCTGCCAACTATAATGGTCTTCAACAAAACGTCTGGCGGCTTGACCCATATTGCGAGCTTCAGCTGGGTGTTTAAGTAAATAAGAAATTTTATCAGCTAACATATTCACGTCGCCGGGTTTAACTAAAAAACCGTGAGTTTTATTTTTAAAAACGTTTCTTACGCCTGGTAAATTAGAAGCCACAACTGGCGTAGCTGAAGACATAGCTTCTAATAAAACTAAACCAAAGGCTTCGCTTTTATTAATTGAGGGTAAGACTGACATACTGGCACGACGATACCAATTAGCCAAATCTTTGTCCGACGCCGTGGTTACTATTTCTATTTGTCTATCAATCTTCTTTTTTACCGCTAACTTATAATAATAATTTTCTAAATTTCCGCGACCAACCAAAACTAATTTAGCTGAAGGGTTGGTTGACAAAACAACGGCAAAGGCTTCAATTAGTTTTTCTACACCCTTAAAATAATGCTGTTTATCTAAGGCACCAACAAACAAAACAATTGGCTCACGCTCATCTTCGCCAGGGTGAAAACGCTCGGCATCAACGCCGAATGGTACTTCAATAAAAAATTTCTCATGATTAACATAAAAAGCACCTAACTGAGAGTGTTTAATATAATCAAGTGAAGCACAAGTGATCATAGAAGCTAGCCGAACAATGACTGGTAAAAAGAAAAATGAATAAAACCAAAAAATTGCTCCTTTCCAACCACGAATAACTCCATCCATATGATAATGGATTACTAGTTTGGTTCGACGCAACAAAGTTAGAATAGCTACAATGTCAGCCGTACCATAAAAAGGATAATGCAGGTGAACAATATCAAAATCTTTTAACAAATAAAAAAGTTGTGGTAAAACAGCGGCATTACCAAAAGAAATAAGTGGTCTAAGTCTAACCACCCTAGTGTTGGTGCCAATCAGCTCTTCACCAGGCGTTAAACCATTATAAGCTGGAGTAAATACAACGCTCTCATGGCCACGTTGACCAATCTGAATTGCAGCGTTGTAAACGCTGTTTCCCATTCCACCTTTATACGGCGGGAAAGTACAAATGACGTGAGCAATTCTCATATTTTATTGAAGCTCGTGTTTTTTACTATCTTCGGTCGCTGTATTCAGAGCTACGGCTTGAGTAATTTTAGTAATATCTTTTTCTAAACGAGCAACCTTAAGCCTTAATCTAAAAATAAAGTAAAAAATTATTGTTATCGCTACATATAGCAACAATTGAATACCAGAGCTAGAAAAACCAAAACGATCAGCCAATTGATCAATTGATTTTATAAAAATAATTAAAATTCCGGTTCCAAACCAAAAAACTAACCAAAAAATAAATTGGCTCTTTGGTATTTGATCTTTATAAAATTGCCAACCAAGACGTAAAATAAAAAATAGCACAACGGCTAAAGCGAGTATTTCTTGAATCATATAAAAAATTAATTATTCATTTTAGCGAAGAAGAGATCACGCAAAATTTTAAAACCGCCACTAAAACGCTGACCAAAATCTTTATAAATCACAGTAATAGGAACCTCGGTTAAGGCTAAGCCTGAACGATGAGCAGCTACTAAAATCTCACTACAATGAGCCATTCTATCTTGGTCCCAGTCAATTTCCATGGCCGCCCGACGACTAAAAGCTCTAAAACCACTTTGTGGGTCAGTTAAACGAATGTTAAACAGCCAACGATTAACTAAACGAGCTAACGGCATGATAATACGCTTTTTAAAAGACGGCATAACAGTCGTATTATCAAGAAAACGTGAACCAAAAACTACATCAGCTTTATTGGCTTTAATTGGTTCAACTAATCGAGCAATATCTTCAATTCTAAATTGACCATCAGCATCGAAATGAACTATAACATCAGCTCCGCTTTTAAGCGCCTGCATTGTACCGGTTTTCAAAGCGGCCCCTTGTCCCCTATTAACCACGTGACGTAAAACATCAACTGGCAAAGGTTTTAAAATTTCTAAAGTATTATCAACCGAAGCATCGTCAACGACAATAATCTGATCAACAACTTCTTTAAGATTATTAATAAGTGTTGCTAAAGAAGCGGCTTCATTATAAGTTGGAATAACGCAGGTAACTTTCATGATACAAAATTAAACTTCGTAACCACCAATAATACGCTTAACTCCTTTGTTAGCTTGTAAGTCTCTAATTGTTTTAGCTAAACCATCTTCTAAAGTAACTAAAGGCATCCAACCAAGTAGGTCACGAGCCTTGCTTGTATCAGGTAATCTTAAAGGAGTCATAAAGAGTATTTTTTCAGCGTAAGCCACTTTTGACTTTGAACCAGTTAACTTAATAATTCTATTAGCTAAATCAGCTACATTAATATCTTGGTCAGAACCAATGTTGATTGGCCCAAATGAATCAGATTGCATAAACTTTAAAACCGCATCTAAACAATCAGCGATATAACAAAAAGATGAAGAGAAATTACTATCACCATAAATAACCAAATCTTTATTATCTAATGCATTGGAAATAAAATCTGGCAACATATGACCTTGGTCCAATGGCATGCGTGGGCCATAAGCTCGAAAAAGTCTAATTATTTTAGCATCGATTCCGTAAACATCTTTATAAGTTTTAACCATACTTTCGGCGAAGCGTTTTCCTTCATCATAAGAACAACGATCAGATAACATATCAACCACACCAACATTATCTTCTCTAACTAAACTATTATCACTACCGCGTGAACCATAAACCACCGATGAAGAAAACTGCATGAACTTAGCTTTATATTTAACAGCTAAATCAAGAGCATTTTTTACAGCATAAGAATTAGCTAATAAATTATCAATTCTATTTTTTTCAAAACTAATCGGTGAGGTTGGACAAGCCATGTTATATATTTCCTGCAAACCTTGAAACTCAATTTTAAATTCTTGTAATTCAGCAAACTTTTCCAAATCAATTGGTTCAGACATGTCATGACGGATAAAACGAAAATTTGGATTAGCCAATAAATTATCAATATTTTTTTCTTCGCCTGAGGAAAAATTATCAATACAAATAACCTTAGCTGATTGAACTAATTCATCACACAAGTGCGAACCCATAAAGCCAGCTCCACCAATTACTAAAACATTCTTTTTATCAAAAATTGCTCGTTTCATAAAATTTACTTGTCCCTTTGAACAAAGAGATTAATTGTTAGTAAGAAATACCGTCGCCGCTAAACCATGATTAAATTCGGATGGATAAGCATAAAATGACCACCCAAAGTCACCCCGGTAATTAAAGATTCTAACATGGGGACCACCGTTAGAGGCCGGTATAGTAATAATATCGATAAATCCGTCTCGATTCAAATCAGCTGCCATAACACCAACATTTCCGCTAAAAGGCGGCTGATAGGCTGACCACTGAAGCCGACGTGAACCTCTAAAATCATAAATGCCTACAATTGGTGCGCCACTCTGACGACTAATGATTATTTCGGCTTGACGACGCCTAGGATTAGCATCTAAGTCTCCCACTGCTAAATTAAAACCATAATTGTCATTACGAGCTCCGGCTAAAAAACTATTTAATAAAATACCCTGATTAGAAAAAATCTTAATTTGAGGAATACCGCCTTTGCCCGGCGCTGTTAATATTTCATTTTTTTTATCATCGCGTACGTCGCCCGACGCAACCGAAACACCACCTTTAAAACTAGCAGGATATGCTAAAAAAGAGCGAACTAATTTTCCGTTTTGTTTAAACACTTTAACCATTGGTTCGAAACCTGCTTTCGGTGCAGTAATAATTTCAGCTTTACCATCACCGTCAATATCAGCCGTTGTAATATTAATTCCACCCTTAAAATTATAAGGATAGGCCAAAAAGTTGCTTAACATAACTCCATCGCTATTAAAAACTTTTACATTAGCCTCCATATCTTTAGCTGGCGCGGTAACTATTTCTTCATTAACATCACCATTAACATCACCGCTGGCCAAACTAAGCCCGCCTAAAAAAGATTCGCTGTAAGCTAAAAATTCTTTTTCTTTACTACCGCCACTATCGGTAATAGTAATAATTGGTTTTTCGCCGCTCGCTTGAGCAAAAGCAAATTGCGCACGACGATTCTTTATTTTTAAAGTCGCCTCTAAAACAGCCTGGGCAGCATTAACACGTCCTGAGCCTAATTGGCCAAGATATTCTGGATTAAGCTGATTTATATCATCAGCACTAGATAATAAAATTTTAATTACTTCATCTGATGACAAAGTTGGATTAGTCCCTTCAATCAAAGCCAAAACTCCGCTAATAACTGGCACGGCCATAGAAGTCCCTGACCAATAGCCGTCATAATATTGATTAAAAAATTTACCGGCTGCTGATTTGTCTGGCGCATATACGCTAGTGGAATAAAAACTTATACCAGGAGCAGCAATATCAATACAATTGCTACCATAACCAGAAAAATTAGCTTTTTGATCTATGCCGTCAGTTGCGGCAACACCAAGCACAAGCTTCGTACCATCTCTATCACGATAACAAGCTGGGTAAGCTGGCTTTTGATTAAGGTTTAAACCATGAACTGTAGCTTGTTCGTTTCCGGCCGGGGCCACAACAATTACACCAGCCTGTTTAGCTCGACGAATGGCGTCTTCTAAAGCCCGACTATAATTAAAACCAACAAAACTTAAATTAATAATGTTAGCTCCTTTAGCCACAGCATAATCAACTGATTTAATAACCGCGGACATATTACCATTACCTTTATCATCCAAAGCTTTTAAAGACATTATCTTAGATTGCCAGGTTACACCCGTTACACCCTGATTATTATTACCAGCGGCGGCCGCAATCCCAGCAATAACTGTGCCATGAATAGCACCGCCTTCAGTGAAACCGTTTTTAAATTTAGGCGCTGGATCAGCAAAATTATTTACAAAATCCCAACCATTGATATCATCAACTAAACCATTTTTATCATCATCTTTATTGTTCCCGGCAATCTCTCCGCCATTAACCCAAACGTTAGGTTTAATATCAGGATGAAGTATCTGAACGCCTGAATCAACAATAGCAATGATTATAGTTTGACTTTTGTTATTAATATTCCAAGCCTCAGGTGCTTTAATTCTTTGTAAATACCACTGGTTAGTAAAATAAGTATCGGACGGAATCATTGAAGCCCTTACTATATAATTAGGTTCAGCATATTCAACATTAGGTAAAGCTGAAAAATAAGCTACCATTTTATCAACGGTTTGTTTTTTAGTTAAAGCAACTTCTCTAGCTTTTGCATCATTACGAAATTTTACAATAATAGACTTAGTACTAATGTCTGAATTATCAGTAGTGGCTAAAACTTGATCAAACTTAAACCAGGGCACTAGTAGTGTCATAACAACAAAAGCAATAAAAAATTTATACCAATTCATAACTAAGCCAAAGATTTAATAAAAGCCAAAGTTTCTTGAGCACATTTTGACCAACTATAATTTACTATTCTTTTCTGACCAGCTTCAATAAGTTTTTTTCTTAGAGTCTCATCAGTTAAAACACTAGCTAGCGCATTGGCCATATCAGTTGAATCAGCTGGATCAAATAACACTGCGGCGTCGCCAGCGATTTCTGGAATTGACGCAGCGTTAGAGGCTACAATCGGAACACCAGTCGCCATAGCTTGTAATAACGGGATACCAAACCCTTCATAATTAGACGGAAAAACAAACGCGACCGCACAAGAAAAAATATAAGGCAAGTCTTCTTCTTTAACCCAACCGGTAGTAAAAACATCATTCTGTAAATGGAAACCATGAATCGAATATTTTATATCATCAAAACCATAAGAAGCGTCCCCTACTAAATATAACTTATGTGGCAAATTAGTATAACGAGTTTTTAAAATATGGAAAGCCTCGATTAACATGGCAATATTTTTCTTTTTCTCTAAACGCCCAACATAAAAAACATAAGGTTGTTTAATACCATAAGAAGATAAAACTCTTTCTGCTTCAATTTTATTAGTTAACAATTTATAAATATCCTTTGGATAACCATTATAAATAACCTTAACTTTATTATTATCAGCTTTGTACAATTCTCCTAATTCGCGTTTAGTAAATTCAGAAATAGTAATAATTACTTGAGCATGATGTAAAGAGAAACTAGTTGACCAATCGAGATAATCAAAAGTGTTAGCCCCATATTTACCTAGTGTTAATAAACGGACCACAAAGTCTAATAATGATTTATAAGATTTTTTTTCTGGGCCAATACTAGAACGCTCATATAACTTTTCTTCACGTTTAAAACCAATGTCATGAATTGTTACGACTGATTTCTTAGGATGAATTAAAGGTAGCGCATGAGCCGGCACAAATAAAACATCTGGTGAGCTAAATAACATTTCTAAGGATAAACGCCCTTGTGTCCAAAAAAATTTAAATGGCCAGCCTAATACTTTAGCTTTAAAATTATTATAAGGACTTTTAATAAGCTGCCAACCATCTTTAAAAACTGGTTCCTTATCTTCAATAATATCAGAAGACAAATCAGACAAACCACTAAGTAGCGGTTTGTCAGTATATAATATATATTGGTTGTCTTTATCCAGCTTAGCTAGCTCTCTAATAATGTAATAAGAATACCATTCAGTTCCACTTTTGTGAGAACGATTAGCTCGACTGGCATCAATGCCGATAAGCATAATTAAAAATTACTTTGTTGCAAAAATACTTCTCTTATAAGAATCTAAATTCTCTAAGGCAATACCTGTGCCCTTGGCTACACACAAAAGCGCTTCATCAGCCACATAGGCTGGTACATCAGTTGTACGATATAAAAGTTGATCAAGATTTCTAAGTAATGAACTGCCGCCAGACAAAACCATACCTTTGTCCATAATATCAGACGCTAATTCTGGTGGTGTCTCACGCAAAACATTTTTCGCAGCAGCAATAATCGCTTCCAGCTCATTTTGGATTGCTTCGGTAACATCATCAGATGAGACAATAATATTTCTTGGTAAACCAGTAATAATATCTCGCCCTCTTATTTCCATGGTTAATTTATCTTCTAAATACAAAGCGCTTCCAATACCAATTTTAATTTCCTCAGCAGTTCTTTCACCAATAACTAAATTATATTTTCTTCTAATGTAATCAATAATTGAAGAATCAAATTTTGTACCGCCAACACGTACCGAAGTTGAAGTTACAACGCCGCCTAAAGAAATTACGGCCATTTCAGCTGTCCCACCACCAATATCAACAATCATATGTCCTGATGGTGAACCAATCGGAATATCAGCCCCAATCGCGGCAGCGATCGGCTCTTTAATAATGTAAGCGGCTTTAGCACCCGCCGCGATGGTCGCATCAATAACCGCACGACGTTCAGTTGAAGTAATTCCCGCAGGAACTGCAACCATAACTTCAGGACGGAATAAACGAACACCAGATAAGGCTTTGTTAATAAAATAACGTAACATAGCTTCGGTTGTATGATAATCAGCAATTACACCATCTTTTAATGGTTTAATCGCTACAATATTACCAGGCGTTCTACCAAGCATATCTTTGGCTTCATTACCAACCGCAATAATTTTTTTATCGCTCATGGACAAAGCCACGACTGATGGCTCATTAATAACAATTCCGCGTCGCGGAATATGTACTAGAGTATAAGTTGTCCCAAGATCGATGCCGATCCGTTTAATAAACATATTTAAAAATTCACAAAATAACTACGATCTATCTTTAAATCTCCTCCGGCTTTAAGCTGTTTATGGTCCTTGGTCTCAGAATAGAAATTAGCTGGACTATAGGATTTTATCTCATTTTTAAAGCTTAAGTCAACGGCTAGCTTATTAACCTGTCGTCCTGGTTGTTTTTGAATAGTTAAGCGATAATTATTGTAATTTCTCATGTTATCTAAAACCGCATTAGACAGTTCATATTCGAATGATAATTGACCAATTTGTCCAGGTTCAACTGATAAGAAAGCGCCAAAGTAAGTTTTACCAAATTCTTCACCGGTCGCGACTTCACCTTCAGAAAAACCAGCGGCGTTAATAAGACGACTACCAGCTGGAACATAAACTCGAGTGTAAGTTCGATAGCGAGTTGTTTTCCAATCAAAGTGTCCACTATGAGAATAACGAATTACTAATTTGGCTTTTAGAACATTATTATCTTCGACTACTTTATAATCAATCTGACGATCAATTACAGCATCCGTTTTAAGTGCGGCCATGTTAGCGTCAACTACCATAACATAGTCACCCCAATCATGTCTTATTTCACCTGACCAACCTTGCTCACGAATAATTTTTTGCAAATCAGGATTACGAGAATACAATAAAACATTTTTACGCGCTACATTATCAGAGATTAATTTAATTAATTCTGGCCAACGATTTAATGGTAAATCTAATAAACGTTGTTTCATGGTTTTAGATATTTCTCCAATTACTTCTTTGCGTTGCCAGGAAGAAGTACCTAATTGGACATAACCCTTTTCTACTTTATATTGCAAAAGATCAACAAAGTTTTGCGCCGTATAAGTTTCTTTACCAATTGTGATTGGTCCGGTAATAGTCATTAAATCAGTAATCAACTCTGGTGTAATAGCAATCACGCCATCAAAATTAGTAATTGGGTCTGGCTTATCCATTTTAGAATTTTCCTGTTGGTAAAACCATAAAATCTTTTCTGCACTAGTTGGCCAATCTGGTGACCAATTAGCATCACGCATATACCATTTATCAACACCAAGATATTTTTTCAAAGGTTCAGGCGGAGTAACTGATACTTTATCTTTAATCGGCATATCAAGATGATAAATGTCATGCGTTTCAAAACGTTCAAAATCACCATCCTTAGTTTGAATAATTCCGTAAGTACCAATAAAACCTCCAGTTGGTCTTAGCTCATCACTATTTTGTAAAATTAAAAGATAACGTGCCGTGTTAGGATAACCTAATAACGAAGGCAATAAACGTGTTAAAGGCGAAGCCTCTTCGATCGTAGAACGACCAGTTTTAATTTTTTCTTTTAGCTCTTCTAATCTAACGCTTAATGGCCCAAACCAAGTAAAAGAAGAAATACTATTAAGATTAGAAAAACTATTCTCTAATTTTTTATCCAAATTACCTAAAGTTGAATCAGCGTTATAAATATTTGCTAAAATACGCTGACGTTCAGTAATTGGTAATTGAGAAAAAGAAGTTGTCCCTTGGCTGGCGATGATAGCGCCTAAACTAGCACCATAGAGTGTCCCCTCGTTCATGGCCTCGGCTAAAGACTGGCCAGCCACTACTAAATGTTCAACATCGGTTTTATAAGCATTAGCTAAAGGAATATAAGCAATTGGACCTAAACGTATTTTTTTAACATTAGCTAAAGCCTCAGAAAACTGCTTAACAGCTAATTTAGCTTTATCATTGGCTTTAACAAAATCAGTCGCCTGCGCTAATTGTAAAGATTCTTCTAAGGAGATTTTTCCTTGATTAACGCTAGAATAGACTGAAGCAATTGGCTTAAGATTAAAACCAATCAAAATTAAACCTAGAGCTAAGCCAGCTAGGCCTAAAATAAAAATTGACCATAAAAGCTTAGTAATTAGATTAAAAAAGCTAAAACGGTGTAAATTAGTTGTTTTTTTATTATCAGGATAATTCATAGTTAGCTATTGACAAATTCATAATTATTATAACATAATGAAGGAAAATAAAATAATCTAAGGAAGGAGAAAGAATTTGAACAAATGTTTAAGGGTAGCGTTAATAGAAGAAATAATACCTCCACTAGCAATATTTTTTAGCATAATTGCCTTTACTGTTTTAGTGGGTGGAAGTATAGCCAATAAAATGGCACCCGAAACGTTCTTTACACAAAGCAAACTTAGCTTTATTGTTGTCCTAAGTATTTTTATAGTCGGCAATCTATTAATTGGAAGAGAGATTTTAAAAAATTGTACTCCAATTTATAAAACATTAAAGTCTATAATGTTGACCGGCATAGAAATAGTACTTGTGAGTCTTTTGCTTAGCGCATTGCCCACGCATTCTCTTGTATTAAATTTTAATATGAGCGGAGCAACCTATATTGTATATTTTATTTTAATTTTTACAATCAGCGCTTGGTCACAAATATACTTCTTAACAATAAAGGAAAATGCTTTAAGACGAAACGGCTTAAAGTAAAGAACAACAAAATGATTTTTAATAAAAAAGGGAGCCTAGCAATAGGACTTCCTTTTTTCTTTTTAAAGAAATTTATTCACTACGTAAAGCCTCAATCGGATCAAGTTTAGCCGCCGCCCGAGCTGGCGTAACTCCAAAGACAATTCCAAAAAAAGCACTAAAAGATATAGCGACAACAAAAGCGCGGATTGGTATAGAGAAAGCCCAACTAATACCAAAAGTATTAGCGGCTAAACTCATTAAATAAGCTACGACTGAACCGAGTATACAACCGACCAAACCACCCAAGATTGTTAAAAGAATTGATTCAATTAAAAATTGTTGCATAATATTTTTACTGGTCGCACCAACGGCTTTACGTAAACCAATCTCCATAGTACGCTCTGTGACTGACACATACATAACATTCATAATACCAACGCCGCCAACTACTAAAGAAATAGCTACAATCGCTAACAACAGAAAAGTTAAAGCACTGGTAATAGTATTTAAAGTTGCCATAGCTTCGGCCATAGTAGTAACTCTAAAGTCATCACGATTTGGATCAGTGATACTGTGATTGCGGCGCAAAAGATCTCTGATATCTTCCGCTGTTACATCGGATCTAGTTGTATCCTTAACCTTACTAACAATAAAAGAAACATAATCAATACCCATTAACTTTTTCTGTAAAGTTTTAGTTGGCATATAAATAAAATCATCAAAGTTCATAAACATAACCGCACCCTTTGCTTTAGCCACACCAATAACCGTAAACCTTTCTTGACGTAAACGAACTGATTTACCAATCGCATCAGAATTACCAAATAATTTATCTTTTATACCCGAACCCAAGACTATAACCGGAGCTAAAGAATTTTCTTCGGCCGCAGTATAAAATCTGCCTTCAGCAATTTCTGTTTTATCAACCTCTAAATAAGTTGAGCCAACGCCATAAATAAAAGCTTTACGTACCTCGTTACCATAGTTAGCTTGCTCCTGACTTAAAACTCCAGCATAACTAGTAATTATATTTGGCAAACGATTAATCAGAGCCATGTCATCTAAAGTCATGGAAGTTACTTGAACGCCACTCACAATCGCTGTGCTAGATTGACTATCACTAGCGGTCCCTGTTTTATTATTTGGAACTTTAACTTCTGTATTAATAGCATCGGTTCCAAAAGATTCCACTTGACCCATGACTAGACTACGTATACCTTCGCCAGCTGAGAAAACAATAATAACTGTTGTAATACCAATAATTAAACCGAGCAAAGTTAAGCTGGTTCGCATTTTATTAGCGAGCATTAATCTAATAGAGTTTTTTACGGAAGAGAATATTGTCATAGAGATAAAGACAAAACATGCAAAAGACAAATTATAAAACAAAATTTAAAATAAAAATACAAAACAGTTTTAATTTTTAATTTTTTACTTTTGTGTTTGTTTTAAAAATTGTCTTTTTATTTTTATCTTTTTTTATTCGTAGCGTAAAGCTTCAATCGGATCCAGTTTACTAGCTTTCGCTGCTGGATATAAACCAAAGATTAAACCAATCGCCATAGAAACACCGACTGCTAAAATTATAGCTAAGAAAGAAAATGAAAATGGCCAAGCATAACCTAATTTTTGAGCCACCAGTGCTATCAGGACAGAAAATAATTCTCCGATACCAATACCAATTATTCCGCCAGACAAAGTAATGGCAACTGATTCAGCTAAAAATTGAGCCATAATATCAAAACGACGAGCACCAACGGCTTGGCGCAAACCAATTTCGCGTGTACGCTCGACAACACGAATTAACATAATATTCATAATACCAATTCCACCAACCAACAAAGATAAAGCCGCCATGGCTGCTAAGAAGAATCTTAAACCATTAGTAATGGTAGTTAAAATATCTAGCGCATCTTTACCACTACGCACAGAAAAATCATCGTTATCACCGCTTTGATCTTTTATGTTGTGTCGATTACGTAAAGTTATTTCAACATCACTAATAGTTTGATCAATATTAGCTTCAGCATCAACCTTAAGACGCAATAAACCAAGATGATGCACACCAGCAATTAACTTCTGCATGGTAGTAACCGGCAAATAAACCAAATCATCGTAATTTTGAAAAGCCACTGTCCCCCGCTGTTTCATAACACCAATCACAGTGAAAGAAATATTTTTCAAACGCACACTCTGACCAACTGGATTAGTTTGTCCAAAAAGTTCATTTTTAACTGTATCACCTAAAACAACTACACGAGCCGTTGCATTAACTTCTTCTTCAGAAAAAAACCGACCACTAATTACTTCTCCGCCTTCTACGTTAATTAAATCTGCACTTGTTCCATTAAAATTAGTATCATAACTATTATTACGCCAAGTTACAGCTCCGGCTCCACGCGTGAACGGCGCTACAGCAACGGCGTGTGGTACATTACTTTTATTAGCTAATGCTATTGCATCATCTAAAGTTAAAGTTGTAATTGCGACACCAAAGACGCTAGCTGGTGGACCATTTTTTTCTGATTTACCAGGTAAAACACCAACTAAATTAGAACCGAAACTTTGGACCTGAGATAAAATTAAAGATTGAGCTCCAGCCCCGATCGCAATGATAATAATAACCGCGGCGACGCCAATAATAATACCAAGCATCGTTAATAAGCTACGGCGACGGTTAGCATTAAGCGCACGAAAAGCACCTAAAGAAACATTAAGATAATAATCTTTTCTCATGCTATTTAAGAATAGAATCTTCTTTAGCAAATCGACGGTGAGCTACTGGAACATCACTTATGATATTTCCATCTTTCATCATAATAATTCTTTTGGCGTGTTCCGAAGTATAAGTTTCATGAGTAACTAAAATAATAGTATGACCTTCTTCATTAAGTTTCTGCAAAATTGCCATTACCTGAATACCAGATTTAGAGTCTAGGTTACCAGTTGGTTCATCAGCAAAAATAACCGCTGGATTATTTATTAAAGCACGCGCAATAGCAACACGCTGTTTTTCACCACCAGAAATTTGATTAGTAAAATAATGTAAGCGATGACCAAGTCCAACTTGTTCCAAGACTTCTTTAGCTCTAATACCTGCATCAATATCTTTATTATGAGAATATAATAAAGGCAGTTTAACATTCTCAAGCACCGATGTACGAGGTAATAAGTTAAAAGATTGAAAAATAAAACCAATCTTTTCATTACGTAAACTAGCTAATTCATCATCATCCAAAGACGTTACGTCACGTCCAGAAAATTTATAATTACCACCGCTAGCTCGATCTAAAAACCCGAGAATGTGCATTAAAGTTGATTTACCAGAACCGGATGGCCCCATAATAGAAACAAATTCTCCCTCAGCAATAGTAAAAGAAAGGCCGTGCAACACCTTGGTCACGACCTCCTCATTGATATAGTCTTTTTTTAAACCAGAAGCTTCTATCAGCATAATTTATTTTTTATTACTATCTTTGACAAAAGTTACAACCTTATCGCCTTCTTTAACACCCGAGATAACTTCAACCATACCGTTGTCGCCTGACAAGCCAACTGTCACATCAGCTTCACGTACAACATTATTTTCTAAAATTCTAACAATATTTTTACCATTTTGTTCAATCACAGCACGCGCTGGCATAATTAAAATATTTTCTTTCTTATTAGTCATGATTATGGCGCTAGCTGTCATGCCTGGCTTAACATCACCCTTGCCGGCTGGATCAAAGCTAACCTTAACTTTGTAATAAGTTACGCCTTGGATTACGGTAGCGGCTGGCTCAATAAAATAAACCTTACCTTCAAATTTTATATCTGGCCCTAAAGCGTCCAAAGTTATTTCAGCTGTATTACTAAGCTTCACTTTATCAATATCAGTTTCAGAAATATCAACTTCAATTTGATAATTATTTTCAGTTAAGACCGATAGAAATGCTTTAGCTGGTGTAACTTGCTCACCAACTTCATAATTTATTTTAGTAATTATGCCTTTAATTGGTGACTTCAAAACATTGTCTGAAATTTGATTTTTAATCAAATCAAAATTAGCTTGCGCCTGTCCAACCTGAGCGCTAGCTACGCCTAAGTTTGATTGCGCATTATCAATTCTAGTTTGGGCTGAGCTTAATTGTTGATCACGATTAACTTTTGAAGTCGCCACGGCGTTACGAGATGCTAATAAAGCATTATCATAATTAGCTCTAGCCTGACTAACGCTTTGATCAGCTGTTAAAACGTTAGTGTCATAAGCTAATCTAGCATCATCTAAGGCTTGATCAGCTGTCTGCAAAGCAGTAATAGCAGCTGAAGTAGTATTCATTTGTCCATCAATATTAGCTTTAAAAGCGTCTAATTGAGCTTGAGACAAAGTAGAAGAAATTATAGTATTTTCTAAAGCGCTAAAAGCTAAATTGCATGATCCAAAAACACCATTAAGCGCCGCTTGAGTAGCGGCTTTAGCTGCCGAAAGGTTATTAGTACTACGATTATTTTTTTGTGTAGTTAAAGCAGCGTTAGCCGCTGAAACTAAATTTCTAGAATCAGCGTAACTATTTCTCAATTGACTTAAGATACCACTATTTTTAACACTTAAAGTTGGTTTAAGTCCATCATCATTTAATATACGATTAACTGCATCAAGCGCTGAAGCAGCGGCAGCTAACTTATTTTCAACTGTTAACTGTAATGAATCAAATTTATTATCAACTGAACGCTGATAAGTTGATTTAGTATTAGTATAATTAGATTGAGCAGTAATAATAGCTTGCTCATAAGTTGTAACCGTACTTGGACCAGTATCTTCAAGATCGTGTAATGTTTTTTCAGACTGTCTAATATTTTCCGCTAAAGAGGCTGATAACTTACTATATTCTCTTTGAGCTGAATCATAGGCTGATTGAGCTTGTCTAACATTAGCCTGCGAGACATTATAACTCGCCATGGCTTCTTGTTGTCTAATAGATAAATTAGAGTAATCGACTTCACCCAATACCTGGTCAGGCATAACTTGATCACCAACCTTAACATTAACTTTAGCTAACTGGCCAGAATTAAGAAAATTTAACTCAATTTCCTTAGCCGGTGTTATGGTCCCGGTTTCACTAACAGTTTGCAATAAAGTGCCTTTAGTAACATCAGCCGTTGTGTATTCAATCTTGGCTGTTTTTGGAACAAAAAGATACCAAGCTGCAACGCCGACTACAACCACAATACTAGATATAATTATAATTTTTTTCTTTGTCATATATTATTTATCTTTTATCTTACTAATAACTGAGAGTTGTTCAGTTAAATGGGAGGCTAGTTCTTCAAAATTTTCTAATTTAGATAAAACAATCATTCCGTTACCAGGACTAAAAGCTAACAATTTATCGCCTTTTTTAAGTTCCATGATAGTACGGGCTTCAGCTGGTATAACTACTTGGCCCTTTTCGCCCATAGTAGTAGTCCCAAAAAACTTGTGTTGGTGACAATATTTTTTAGCCATAAAAATTAGTTTAAATCCTATAAGTAGGAAAAGTATGTATATTCCTATTATAGTCTAAAGACTAATGATTGTCAACTAAAAACCAAGATATTGTACCTCTTCTTTTAGCTCAATATTAAAGGCTTTTTTAACATCTTGCTTGACCTTAGTAATTATGGCAATAACATCCTCAGCTTTAGCCTCATTCTTATTAACGATAAAATTAGCATGTTGTTCGCTAATAGCCGCTCCCCCACTACTAAAACCTTTTAAATTTAAAAGCTCTATTAAATAACCGGCGCCAACTTTACCGCCCCTTACTTTGTCGGCTTGTTTAATTTTTTCCGCTAAATCTTTATTAGCTACTTCTATATCACTAATAAAAAGATTTTTAAAAATACAACCAGCGCTTGGTTCTTTAGGCTGACACTCTGCTCGATATTTTTTATACTCTTCTACTTTTTTTTCTACAACAGATTTGTCATCCGAAACTGCTAGACGCAAAATAACTTCCCAAATTATAAAATGTGGTTTTTGTTTAAACATACTATGACGATATTCAAAGCCACATTGCTCAGGGCTAAATTCCTGCCAATCACTAGCTTCGGAATCAAACGCTCTGACTGATTTAATAATTTTATCAAAAGAACCGCCGTGTGCTCCAGCATTACCGCGAACGGCGCCGCCAATTGAACCCGGGATTCCAATCGCCCATTCCATGCCAGTTAAATTATTATCAACTGCTAGTTGCGCCACTTCCCAAACATTAGCGCTCGCACCACAAACAATATTAGGATAATCTAATTTAATATTTACATTATTTAATTTTATAACCAAACCCTTAACGCCTTGATCAGCTACTAAAATATTACTGCCGCCACCCAATAAAGTAATTGGCAAATTTTTAGATTTAGCCCAAAACCAAGCATCTTCAGCCTCATTTTTCTCACTAACAGTTATAAAATATTCAGCCGCACCACCAATTTTAAAAGTTGATAACGGTGCTAAAGGATAATTTTTTTGTATTTTTTCTTCAATCATAATTATAAAATTAATTTTTCTCCGATTCTAAACACGTCCCCTGCTCCCATCAAAATAATAACATCTTTATCAGTCGCTGTGTCGCGAATATAGTTTTCCGCTTCAAGCAATGAACTAACTGTCATTATTTTTTGTTTGTCGCTTGAATTATTTTTAATAGCCGCGGCGATGCCCTCGTTAGTTATAGTTCCACCTTTTTCTCGAGCCGAAGAATAAATTGGTAAAACTACAACTTCATTAGCTTTTTTAAAACTCTTGGCAAAATCCGTAAGCAAGGCTTCAGTTCTAGAAAAAGTATGTGGATGAAAAATTACTCTAATATTTTTCTTGGGCCATTTTTGCTTAGCCGCCGCTAAAGTAGCTTGAATTTCTGTTGGATGATGCGCGTAATCATCAACTAACATTGCGCCTTTGAATTCACCTAAAGTCTGTAAACGTCTAGCTGTGCCTGTAAATTCTTCCAAAGCGCGCCTAATTAAATGCAGCTCAGCGCCTAATTCAATACTAGCAGCAATAACAGCTAAAGCGTTTAAAACGCTGTGTTTACCAGGTAAAAGGGTTGCAAAAGTACCTAAGTCAGCGGGCGCCTCTTCATCATTCAATTTAACTTTAAAATATTGTTTTTGGTTATTCCAAACAATTTCTGAAGCGCGATACATTGCATCAGCCGATGTGCCATAGCTAATAATTTTCCCCTGACAGTTTTCTTTAGCTAAACGTTTAACAATTTTATCATCAAAGTTAGCAATCAAAATGCCGGACTTTGGTAGTTTTTTAATAAAATCAGCGAACACCATTTCATAGCTTAATTCATCTGGGAAAAAATCTGGATGATCATAATCAATATTATTTAATAAAATCATTCGAGGATTAAAATATTGTAATTTATTTTTATATTCATCAGCCTCAATTATTAAATAGTTTGAGGAACCAGTTAAACCAGCCCCATCAAATTGTGGGACTTGCGCTCCGACTAAACAATTTGGTTTTAAGCCTGTTGCTTGTAAAACAAAACCTAACCACGCTGTGGTCGTAGTTTTACCGTGCGAACCAGTCACGGCAATTCCATGATGAGAATTAAACACCGCACCTAGTGCCTCGGCAAAATTAGCCATTTTAAATTTCTTCTCAGTGGCTAATTTAAACTCTTCATTATTTTCTTCGTTATAAGCCATGGAATAAATAACCAAATCATAATGTTCTTCTAAATTACCAACGGAAAAACCTTGGTTAACTTTTATTTTAGCTTTTGCGAGAACTGAGTCAGTCATAAAAGTTTCAACGGTATCAGAACCAGACACTTCATAACCTTCATGTACTAAAAATTCAGCTAGCATTGTCATGCCGACTCCTTTGATACCAATCATGTAAATCTTTTTGACTTTAGAGAAATCCATAAAACTATTTGAGTAAACGATCAATAATGTGCCCTAAACTAGCATTAGCGTTTCTTTTCATGGCTTGTTTCATAGCGGCTGACATTTTTAACATTAAATCATTATTAGCTAAGAAATCACTAATCGCTTTAGTAAATTGTTTGGCGTCTAAGTTGGTTTGATCAAGCACGAGGGCGGCGCCGCAATCTTTAAAATATTTAGCATTATCTTCTTGATGAGATTTAGGAATTGGTATAACGATAGCTGGTTTACTTAAAAAAGATAATTCTGACAAAGTACCTAGACCAGCTCGAGTAATAACTAAATCAGCTTCACTCATAGAACGCGCCATATGTGCTGTGCCTAATAAATCATAAAAATAATAATTAGCTAGTTTTTCTCGATTTAAAAGTGGCTTAGTATCATGCTTACCAGTAATATGAACTACTTTAGCAATCTTAGTTAATTCGCTAAGACTATCAATTACTAAATTGTTAATTGATTCTGAACCGGTTCCACCACCTAAAACTAAAATAACTGGTAAATCATTTTTTGCTTGGTTAGTGGTCTCATAATCTTTAAATTCTTTTCTAACCGGATTACCAACCCAAATTGATTTCTTTTTATAATCCAATAAACTCTTTTCAAAAGACACAGTAATAATTTTAGCGCACGGTGCCATTAATTTATTAGCCAATCCTGGTCTAATATCTTGCTGATGAACTAAAATTGGAATTTTAAGTAGCCAAGCAGCAAAAACTACTGGCACACTAATAAAGCTACCAGCGGTGATAATTAATTGTGGTCTAAAACAACAAAGAATAACTAGAGATTGAAAAAAACTAATAAGTAGACTAAATAAATCAGTAATATTACGAATAGAAAAATAACGTCGCCATTTAGCACTTAAAATTGAACGATATTCAAAAGGATAGTTAGCGATCATGGTTCGCTCCACACCTTGAGTTGTCCCAATCCAGAGCATAGATAATTCTTTTGGATAACGGCTAGCTAACTCATCTGCCATAGCCAATAAAGGTGTAACTGAACCGCCAGTTCCGCCACCACTCAACACTACTCTAAATTTATTAGTTTTTCTTAGTTGTTTTAGTTTGTTCATGATGATGTATTACTTCCGAATATTTTTTTAAAAATAACTCATAGTTAGTTCTATGGATCTGACTAACTGAATGAATAAGATCGTTTAATTTAACCCATTTATAAGCCTTATGTTCAAGTTTATCAAATTTAACGACATTGCGTTCACCGTAATAGCGCATAATAAATAAAGTTTGACGCTGACCTTTATAACCTCTATTAGTATAATGCTTGGGCCAAATATAAGAGCAAATATTATCAAAACGACCAATAATTTTTAAATCTTTAAGTCCAGTTTCTTCAAGCATTTCACGACGCACAGCTTGCTCAAAACTTTCACCGTAATCAACTCCACCTTGAGGTAAACCCCAATAATCCCGGCTACCTAAACGATTGAAAATTAAAACTTCATCAAACTGATTAACGATTAAGGCTACCACATTACGACGATATTTAAAACGACGAACCTGCCAGACTAAAACCATAAAAGGAAAAATCATAACAGCATTAAAAATTCTTTTGAAACGCCAAGGTTGCATAGCAAGACGCCATAACCATTCCATACCAAAAGCTTGAAACAATTTCGGCGCCCGTTTAATTTTCCCGGTAATAAAATCAAAACTACCACCTACACCCATAGCTATACCTAGTTTTGGAATATCATGTAATAAATGATAACGAATAAAAGTGTCTTGCCAAGGTGCGCCTAAAGTCACAAAAACTATATCTGGTTTAAAAGCTCGCAAACGTAAAACATCATATTTTTGGTCTTCACGTTCAATCGAACAAATAAAAAGCTTAAGATGCGGGAAACGCTTTCTTAATGCTTGAGTAATATCTTCATCATTTGATAAACCGCCTTGCCAATTTATAACAGCGACACGCAAATGTTTTTGATAAGCTAAACGTAACAAAAAATAAACTAAATTAGCTCCACTATAACGATGCAAGTTAACGCCTTTTAACCAACCAGCAAATTTTAAACCAATTCCGTCAGGAATAGACAAATCAGCTCGTTTAAGCACGGAAAAAAATTCCTGGTTTGATTGAGCCAGGAGAAGAAATTCTGGGTTAGGAGTAACAATATGGCCACGGCGACGGTTAAGTAAGCGCAAAATTGATTGTTTTAGCTCTGAAGGCTTTAAAACATCAACTGTCACTCCAAGGATGTGTGTTTTGTCCATAGCAGCCGTAAACGTTAAAATTAATGTATAATTTAATTATACTTTAGGCTTATGTATATGGCAACGTTGACAATCAAACACTGCTTATAGTATAGTAATTTAGCAGTCAAACGATAAGACTGCCAAGTTTTACAATATTTTAAATCTATAAATTAAGACATTAAAAATTATAAAATTCTTACTATGTTAGACAAATTTACACACAAATCACAGGAAGCAATTATTAATGCTCAAGTCATTGCTCAGGAATATGGCCAACAATATATTAATGCCTCACACATGCTCTTATCTTTATTAGAGCAAACTGATGGCTTGGTTCGTCCCCTACTTGATAGCCTAGATATTAACACTGATAATCTACGTGAAAAAATAGAAACCGAAATTGAAAAATTACCGAAGATGGAAGTACAAGCCAATGTTGGTATGGTTCAGGGGACAACTGAAATGGCAACTATTATTGAACGCTCAATTAAAGAAGCTAAAACCATGGATGATGAATATGTTTCAACCGAACATATCTTATTGGCTATTTTAGAAACCAAATCTGATGCACAAAAAATTCTAAGCTCCAAAGGGCTAATAAGAAAAAACCTTTTAGAAGCTATAAAGACTTTACGTGGCGACAAAAAAGTTGATAGCCAAGAACCAGAAACCCGTTTTCGAGTTATTGAAAAATACACCAATAACTTAACTACCATGGCACGAGAAAATAAACTTGATCCCGTGATTGGTCGTGATGAGGAAATTAAACGTGTTATGCAAATTCTGTCTCGTCGTTTAAAAAACAATCCAGTTCTTTTAGGTGAAGCCGGAACCGGTAAAACCGCTATCATTGAGGGCCTAGCGCAAAAGATTGTGGCTGGTGATGTGCCAGAAAGTTTAAAAAATAAAGAATTAATTTCACTAGATCTTGGTTCATTAATTGCTGGCGCTAAATTCCGTGGTGAATTCGAAGATCGCTTAAAAGCCTTAATTAAAGAAGTTGAAGCTAATGAAGGCCGACTTATTCTCTTTATTGATGAATTACATACTATCGTCGGCATGGGTGCAACTGATGGCGCAGCTGATGCAGCTAATATGTTGAAACCAGCTTTAGCCCGCGGAACAATGCGAGCGATTGGTGCAACAACTACCAAGGAATATCAAAAATATGTTGAAAAAGACACAGCCTTAGAAAGACGCTTTCAACCGGTTTATGTTAGTGAGCCAACTGAAGATGATGCTATATCTATTTTACGTGGTATTAAAAATAAATATGAACTTCATCATGGTGTTAAAATAACTGATGAAGCAGTCTTAGCCGCCGTGAAACTTTCTTCACGTTATATTAGCGATCGATTTTTACCTGATAAAGCCATTGATTTAATGGATGAAGCTACTTCAGCCCTACGTATGTCAATTGATTCTTCGCCTGAAGAACTTGATGTTTTAAATAAAGAAATTCGTCGTTTAGAAATTACCAAAGCTAATTTAATTCGTGATAAACGCAATGACGCTAAACTTAAATTAGCCACCAAGGAATTATCTGACTTAAAAGAAAAAGCGGCTCAGCTAGAATCACGTTGGCAAAATGAAAAAAATATTATTGGTCGTATAAGAACAGCTAAAACAAAAATTGATGAACTAAAAGCTGAGGCTGATGCAACCCAACGCGCTGGCGACGATCTAACTAAGGTAGCAGAAATTCGTTACAGCCAAATACCAGACTTAGAGAAAAAAATTAAAAAAGAAGAAACTGAGTTAAATCGCCTTAATACATCGGGCCAAAGAATCTTAAAAGAAGAAATTGATGAAGAAGATATTGCTCGAGTCGTAGCTCGTTGGACCGGAATTCCGGTTGCTAAAATGTTAGAATCCGAAGTAAAAAAGCTAGGCCGCGCCGAAGCTGATTTAACCACTAGAGTTGTTGGTCAAGACGATGCTATTTCCGGCGTAGCTAACGCTATTAGACGATCTAGAGTCGGCATTAATGAAGAAAAAAAACCAATGGGATCATTTCTTTTTGTTGGTCCAACCGGTGTTGGTAAAACTGAATTAGCCAAAGCTTTAGCTGAGTTTATGTTTAATGATGAAAATTCACTTGTGAGATTAGACATGAGTGAATATATGGAAAAACACAGTGTTTCTAAAATGATTGGCTCCCCGCCTGGCTACGTAGGTTATGATGAAGGCGGACAATTAACTGATCGCGTTAGACGAAAACCTTATAGCGTTATTTTATTTGATGAAATAGAAAAAGCTCATCCTGAAGTTTTTAATATTTTATTACAAATTTTAGACGATGGGCGTTTAACTGACGCTAAAGGCAGGGTGGTTAATTTTAAAAACACCATTATTATAATGACATCCAATCTTGGTAATGAAATAATTCGCCAATATTCAATTGGTTTTTCTGATCACTCTGACGCAGAAAAAGTCAAAATAATTCAACAAGATGAGATGAAAGAAAAAATAGATAAAATTTTACGCCAACACTTTAAATTAGAATTCTTAAATCGTATTGATGAGATTATCATCTTCAAGAGTTTACTTAAAGAAGACTTAGCTCGTATTGTTGATTTGGAATTAACTAAAGTTGAAACTCGTCTTAGAAATCAAGATATTAAAATTAAGATCGCTAAAAATGTTAAGCAGCTTTTAGCTGACAAGAGCTTTGACCAAACTTTTGGTGCTCGTCCTCTAAAACGTATTATCCAGAACATGATTCTTAATGAGTTAGCCTCTAAAATTGTTGGCGGCCAAGTTAAACATGGTGATCGAGTTAATATTACACTTGATTTAAAGAATAATATTTTGGTATCGGTCAAATAACTTAAATAAAATTCACCCCGCGAAAATTTTTACTTTCCACGGGGTGTTTTTTAAACGCTTAAGCAATTATAATTCTGCCATTTGTCAGCATCGGCACCAAAGATCTTTCAAGATCAAAGATATTATCATACTCAACAACTTCTTTTTCTTTGACCATGGGCATTCCCAGGATGTACCTTGAAATAGTTTTTCCTCTGGGCTTACAAATGATTATAGGAACACTATATTCATTGGCAAGCTGTATCTCGCCGCCTCCGCCCCAGGATGGCGCAATAGCCACCACAATGACGAGTGAAGTTTGGTGTTTTATTCTTTCACTTTCGGTTTGATAAACCTGCTGTGAAGTTGCGTTAGAATTTAATGGGTCAAAATGTTCATGAGGGACAAACGCCCTTTTACCCAAAATATTCTCAGTTATTTCAGCAATAGCAGTATATATTGCCCTGGCTTGTTCCCCTGTTTCCTTTGATAACTCAGTTAAAGGTCCACAAACATAGGGTATTTTATCTTTATCTTTTTCCAAGGTTCCTCCTTGATTTTAAGTTACAAAAAAATATTTTATATTTGCTCTTAGTTAACCACTAAATACTCAATTAGTCAAGATAAAACATAATATTATTATATCTTATATAAAGTATTTTATATTGCTTAAGAATGCCTTTTATTGTATACTATTAAAACTAAACATTCATTATTATATATACCAATGAAATATTTTAAATACATTTTTAGTAGTTTAATAGTTTTAACCTCTTTTCTAATCTTATCACCAATCGCCAAGGCTGAATTTAACCCAGCTTATATAATCGGCGATCAAGAAATCCTTGATGATCAATCAATGACTCTTGAAGAAATACAAAACCTCCTTGTCTCCCAAGGTGGCTTTTTAGCAACTTACCCAGTTGTTAATCCTGATGGTTTAACTATGACAGCAGCTCAAGCAATTTATGACCGTGCCACAAATAATCATGTTAATCCAAAATTCATTATTGTGCTTTTACAAAAAGAACAAAGCTTAATTGAAGCTAAATCTCCTAGCCAAAGTAGTTTAGATTGGGCGACTGGTTATGGTTGCCCTGATGGCGGTGGTTGTAATGATCGCTGGCGTGGTTTTTGGAAACAAATAAACAGTGCTTCCTTACAGTTTCGTGATTACATGGACAACCCACAATATTATCATTTTCAAGCCGGGCAAACTTACACTATCTCAAATACTGGACGTGACCCTCAAGTTGTTTCAATCATTAACCAAGCTACAGCCGCTTTATATAATTACACACCGCATATTTATAATGGCAACTATAACTTTTGGAAAATCTGGCAACGTTATTTTACTCGTAACTATCTAAATGGTTCTTTGCTGCAAGTACCCGGTGATGGCGGAGTTTGGTTAATTGAAAATGGACAAAAAAGAGCTTTCTTAACCCGGAGCGCATTAACTTCTCGTTTTGATCCTTCACGTATTCAATTCGTTAGTAAGGCTGACCTTGATAAATACGAAACTGGCACGCCAATAAAATTTGCTCAATATTCAATTGTTAGAATACCAAACGGTAGAATCTATTTATTAGTTGATGAAACTAAGAGAAGATTCTTGAATCCTGAAGCCTTTAAAAAAATGGGCTTTAACCCAGATGAAATTATAAAGGTTACTGAAGAAGAGTTGGTTGACTATACTGAAGGCACCGCCATAACCACAACTTCAACTTATCCTACCGGAGCCTTGTTACAAGATAGAAAAACCGGCGGAATTTATTGGGTTAGTGACAACACTAAATCACCTCTTTGGGACGGCGTGTTGTTAAAAACAAAATTCAAAGGCAAAAGAATCGTCCCCTCTTCAACTAAAGAGCTAGCAGCTTATCAAACGATTGATCCGGTTAGATTAACCGATGGTGATATTGTAAAAACTAAAAACTCTCCGGCAATTTATATTATTGAAAATGGTTTAAAACGCGCGGTTTGGTCAGCTGATATTTTCTTAAAATTAGGTTACAAATGGTCTAACGTCATTACTGTATCAGACAAACTGTTGTCACTACATCTTGATGGTGAACCAATTAGTCAGCAATAAATATGGCTCTTGTTTTTGCGGCTGTGATGCCACATAGTCCATTACTAATTCCTAACATCGGTAAAGAAAATACTACTCAATTTAAAACCACGATTGAAGCTGGTTCTGCTTTAGCTAAAGAATTAGAAGCGAGCCAACCAGATTCAATTATAGTTATTAGTTCTAAAGGACAAATTTTTCTTAATGGCTTAGCTGTAAATATTTATCCTGATTTTAAAGCTAACCTAGAAATATTCGGAGATCTTGTGACAAACTTAAGCTTTAACGGTGACATTGCCTTGGCTGGTAGGCTTAGAGAAAAATTAGAAGCCAAAAATAACATTATGTTAATAAGTGAAGCTGGCCTCGATTACGGAGCAGCCATTCCCTTGTACTTATTAGGCAATAATTTTCGTCAACCAATTGTTCCCATGACGGTTGATAATTCTTTATCAATTAAAGAAATAATTAAAATAGGCGAAAATATTCAAACTACTATTATTAACGATAAGTCTCGAGTAGCTATTATTGCTTCAGCTGATTTATCTCACCGTCTTAATAAAAAATCACCTCATGGTTATTCAGCCAAAGGTAAAAAGTTTGATCAAAAAATTATTGAGGCATTAAAAGATAAAAACGAAAAAACCTTAGTTGAACTAGCTTCTTTAACTGATGAAGTAGCTTGTGAAGATTTATCAGTTTTAGCTTTATTTATTGGTTTACTTAATGATGTTGGTCTGGAATCTCGTTTATTGTCTTATGAGTCTCCGTTTGGGGTTGGTCATGCGGTAATGCAGTATTCGAAGGTAAGCCACTAGTTGCTAAAGTTTTAAAAAAATAACGCCACTGTTCTCCGCTTACGCAAAGTTCTTTAGTATCAGCTAAACAACGCTCAATCACAGAGCGAGGATAATCTCGACAAGCCTTAAAAACAGAGCTGCGCTTAAAAGGCGGAATACGCAATTCTTTCTGAATACGCAAAGCTAAATCCTGCCAAGGATAAGCTGGCGGTTTAAGGCCTGCTTTCTTAGTTTTAAAAATATCACCAATCAATAGCGGCTCCTCACTTTTTTTATCTTCATCTTCCATATAAAGGCTATTTTAGCATGTAAAAACATAGTCTGCTAGCTTGATTTTTTTGGTAATTTAATGTATATTAAGGAAAATATGAAAGAAACTTTAGCCTTAGTAATAAACCCTGATCCGCGCCTTAGACAGCGCTCAGTAGAGATTAACCTTGAGGAAATCTCGGGTTTTGTTAATTTTGCTAAAGATATGGCAGAAGCCATGCTTACTTATGATGGTGTTGGCTTAGCAGCCGTACAGGTTGGTCAAAACATTAGATTAATCATTGTTAATAGCCAAGATGGCCCACAAGCAATGTTCAACCCAGTAATTGAAAGGAAATCTTTAATCAAAGTTTGGGGCGAAGAAGGTTGTTTATCCGTACCTAATACTTTTGGTGATGTTAAGCGTTATAAAAAAATCCGCTGTTCTTTTATTGATATCACTGGTAAGGAAAGAACAATTGATACTTCTAGTATGATGGCACGAGTTATACAACACGAGATTGATCATTTAGATGGTGTTCTTTTTATAGACAAAGCTAAAAACATACACAAGATAGAACCTGAAAACATATGAGTAAATATAAAATAGCTTTTGTTGGTACGCCTAAATTTGCTGTCCCCTCTCTGACAGCTTTATTAAATGATAACCGTTTTGAAATCAAAGCAGTTATTAGCCAACCCGACATGCCCTCAGGTAGAAGCATGGAATTAACTCCAACACCAGTTAAGGTTTTAGCAGAAGCTAATAAAATTCCGGTTTTCCAACCACAAAAAATATCACAAATTATTGATGAACTACGCGCTATGGAACTTGATGCGATTGTAGTTGTAGCTTATGCGCAAATTATTCCTGAATCAGTTTTAAATTTACCTAAATTTGGTTGTATTAATGTGCATGGTTCATTGTTGCCAAAATATCGTGGCGCCAGTGTTTTACAAGCTCCAATTTTAAACAACGAAGAAGAGTCTGGCGTAACAATAATGTTAATGGATAAAACGCTTGATACTGGTCCAATTCTTAAACAAAGAAGCGTTAAGTTAAGTGCGGAAGAAACTGCCGAAACTTTGAGTGAGACACTATCGTCTTTAGGTTCTGAAATTTTAGCTGACACGATTGTTAAATACTTTGAAGGCGAAATCAAACCACAAGCACAAGACAACAGTTTAGCTAACTATGTCGGACGTTTAGAAAAGAAAGATGGTATAATTGATTGGTCACTTGATGCTAAAAAAATTGAATGTTTTTCTAGAGCTATGTTCCCTTGGCCATCAGCTTGGACTTGGCTTAGTGGCAAACAAGTAAAAATATTAAAAGTTGATCCTCTTATAATTCCGATCAATAGTCAAAAACCTGGAAAAACTTTTATTTATAATAGTAACTTAGCCGTTCAATGTGGTCATGACTCTATAATTGTTAGAAAGCTACAATTAGAAGGTAAGAAACCAATGGCGGCTGAAGAATTTTTGCGAGGTTATAATGATTTTATTGGAACAATTTTAGGATAAAAATATGGAAAATTTAAATAATATTGCTAATTTCCTTTTTGAAGCAGGTATGCTTGCTAAAACTCCGCGCAGCGGATTCTTTTTCTTAGGCAGTGGAGAACAAAGTGTAGCTGAACATATCAACAGAACAACACTCATTGGTTTCGTGCTTTCCAAAATGATTAAAGAGGCTGATGAAAACAAAGTATTAAAAATGTGTCTATTCCATGACGTCGGTGAAGCACGCACCTCTGATCTTAATTATGTTCATCAAAAATACGCCAATGCTGACGAACACAAAGCTTGGGATGATTTAGCACAAACTTTGCCTTTTGGATCAGAGATTAAAGACTTGCTGACCGAATGGGACCTAGTAGAGTCTCTTGAGAGTAAAATTGCACGTGACGCCGACCAACTTGAGCTATTACTTTCCCTAAAGGAACAAATAGACATAGGTAATACAAGAGCTAAAAGTTGGGTCCCAAGTGCAATTAAGCGCTTAAAAACCGAGGAAGCTAAAAAGCTGGCTGAAGAAATTATTTCAACTGACTCGGATAAGTGGTGGTTTGGAGATAAAGAAAACTCATGGTGGGTTGATCGCGACGGTCAATATAAATAAAAATCTGGTCCCATCGCCCGCCTTGCCGAGAAAGGCGAGGCAGGTCTAACGGTTAGCTCGTCTCGCTTCTCTCGCCGAAGCGGAGACGCCAGGTTCTTCCGCCAAAGGCGGACCCGCCTCTGGCGGGCATCCTTCAAAATAATATATGGTCCCATCGTCTAACGGTTAGGACGCCAGGTTCTCATCCTGGTAATAGGGGTTCGATTCCCCTTGGGACTACAAATAAAAAAAGCAGAGATGCACCTGATGCGTCTCTGCTTTTGTATTTAATATATATTGTTAAGAGGGCTATAGCTAGTTAATATAAATCTACGGCTTCTCAACAAAGTACTCAGCTAGCTTGTACAATAGGGTAACAAATCTCTCTGAATAATCTCCGGCCCCGGAGACAAGATGCGCAATTTCATGTAGTGATGTTTCAGCTAACTCACGATTATTGCCAGCTACAAGTAGGTGTTCATTGAAGATAACTCCGTTTCGATCAACACTACCATGGAAACCAGCGGTTATAGGTGCTACTCCCACACCATGTTTATCATTCATTATTCTTTCGTTGTCACTCCATTTTCTTATTTTATTAGCAAAGTCATATGAATTTAAAATTGAATCATAGGGAATTTCTTCAGAGCCTAAAAAATCTTTTTCTTTCTCATAAACACTGTTAAATATCTTAGTGCTCTCAGCTACAACGTTACTTAATATTTCTTTTACCTCCGGAGAAGTATCCAGTAATTCCGTCGATAACCTATCAATTGCTTTTTCAACCGTAGGCAACATTTGTGAAAAACCAGAATAATTATCTTTTGACACATAAAGTATTTTACTTTTATCTAAGTGAACAATATTCGCCCTAATAAAAGCCGCTTTTTTTTCTTTTGCTTCTCTAGACCTTATTTCATCAGGAGTTTCATAGCCAGGAAAATCATCTAGATCTTTATCAAAGTAAGTTTGAAACTCTTCTCCAGAATGTACTAAATACCCGGGCCAAAGTTTTCTAGCCACCTTTGCCCAAATAGCACTGGCCGTATCGTCACCATAAATAATGCGCAGGTCTAATGTGTGAGAATTTTTTGCTATAAGTTTATCAAATATTTCTTCAATAAGTGGCTCATCAGTAACGTGAGAAAGGACATGATTTATATACGAACCTAAACGTTTAGGATTGTAAGAATTTCTTTCGCGAGTTGTGACAATTTCTGGAACATCATAGCCAAAAGACATTTTTCGACCAGCCTCGGCATTAGAATTAATTCTAAGACCATTTTCATAAACCGCTCCTGGTTCATCTAAAAGTAGGGTTATGCTGCCTAACTTGTACTCTCTTTGTGAGCCAGGCTCTCTTAATTGTCTTACAAAGCGCGCCATGCCACCATTGCCTTGTTTATCTTTTTGTCGCGGATCAATAGTTTCTACCCATTCACTCCATTGTTTAATTTGCTCTATTGAAGCCTCTTTAGGCAATTTCAAAGTAGTGCTTGAGCCTATGTTAACTTTATTCTCAGAGGAAGTGACATTAAAGGCCACCAATTTTTTTTCAACCTCTTGTCCTTCTAGAACAACTTGTCTAGTTTCAGAAACAGCCAGCGCTCTCCAGCTAATCAAGTCTTTATCAGACTGTAGAGTTGATTGATATTCTAAATCAAGGCCACTTCTTAAAGCTGCGGCAGCTACCATCTTTTGTCCCTCACCATATTTACCAGCAAACAAAGGACTTTTTTTACTACTTGCACCCATAGTAGCAATAGTATTAGGTGCATAGCCTTTACCATTATCAGTCACCGAGAATCCGGTTATTTTATCAGTCTCAATAATCTCTGTTTCTTCTACCCAGATACGGTCCCCTTCACGATCCACTTCGTAAATAATCTTAACGCCGTCTTCGCCTAAAGAAGCATCCAGGTGATTTTGAATAATGTCCTGGAAGACGCGCACTGGATTGTCCCATTCGTCTTTACCGTATTCTATAGGAATAGCCGTAGAAGTAATACCCTCTTTAAAATCAGGATTTTTATTTTCTTCAATAGTACCAACTGGATAATACTTATACTCCTGAAGTTGCTCTTGGATGTAATCTTTTGTTGAGATATGTTCTTTCCTGTTGTCATTTTCTGAAATAATAAAACCATCTGCATTGGCAGAAATTATACCAGAGTAAGATGAGGTACTATAATCTGAGAATTTAACTTCGTACTGATTGATAACCAGAAATTTTTCTCCTTCATTAAAAGTATAGGCTCTTTTTTTCCCTTCACCGCTCGTTAAAACAGAACCCTTGGCCATTGTGGCTGGCACAAAAAAACGGCCATCATCAAGCTGATACACTGGTAACTGATTCCAATTTGCAACCGGTTCTGATTTTACTAAATTAAGTTTGCCCCATTCTTTGTGGTTATTGTTGTAATAATGTAAAAAATTATCCTCCACAAAAACTCGCCTTTTAATAATATAGGGAACATCATACTCCTTATTTTCTTGACTATGACTTAACATTTTTTTGGCCTCAGCTAAGCTTAAATCGACTGACAATGCCTGCTGTTGCATCTCATAAGATTCTTCTTTCTTCGCCCGTTTAAGTTCATCGCTTCCGCTAGTCAAGACATCTAACAGTCTACCTACAAATTCAGTATCCTTGGTGTAATCAAATGATTCGGGCATAACTTTCAAAACCGCTGAACTATCGGGAATAAGCTTGGTAATCAAAGAGTCCAAGAAGGCCTGAGACCTCTTTAGAGTTTCTTCCTTAGATTCAATCTCATCATCTTCTGAGTAATAACTTTCTGAGACAGAAAAATTATCAAAAGCCTCAGACTCAAAAATATCATCGGACAAATTAATATCAGTATTTTTCTTGACTAAATCATACGCACTATAAGCCGATAGTAAATATAATTCTAATTGATGCTGTAGACTACCTGGATTACCATATCTAGGATCAGATACTTTATTAGGATTGACCATTAAAGTATTATCATACATCCAGATTGGATCATTCACACGTTTCTCTTCTGAAGAATAGCCATAATAATCATTACCCTCATAATCATCTTCAGTTGATTGATAATAATCCCTATTATCGTCCTTAACAACATCAAACTCTAGAATAAGCTCTTTAGTCGGAACTTTAGCGGCTGTAAGAAAAGTATTAACTGAGTTAAGAGCCGCGTCAAAAACCTCTCGTATCTTAAGTTCTCTTTCACCCTCAACAAATTCTTCTTCTTGTGGTTCATCTTTTTTCCGTAAAAGCCTTATTTCATCCCTTATATCATCAGCTGAAAAAACTTTAAAATCGCCGGGCAATCTTTTAGAAAAACTTCCTATACTTGAGTCATATATAGTTGCCGCCGTGGTTATTATTTTATAATCTTTGCTTTCAGCAAACTCGACTATATCCCTAAAATTTTTATGCTTAAATTGGAAATTAGACAATATTAAGGTGTCAACACCCTCTTCAAGCTTTAATTCATGAATCATTGCCTCGTCAATAACATTTAGTACTTTTCTAATTTTTTTAACCTTATCTTTGCTCTCGTATTCATAACCGCTTAAAGCCTTGCGAAAAAACGATAACTCTACCGGGAGATCATCGGGCTTTGTTTTATCATGAACCACGGTGTGAACCAGCTTCTTAAGCAACTCGGGATTATCATTATTTTCCCAAAAATTTTCAATTTTATTAACTATCTCATCTTTTATTTCATTTCTATCTCGTCCAGCGATAATGCTTGAATCAAGTACGTCATAAGAGAACCAAGGCTTTGAATAACCGAAAGACTCGTTGGCTAACTCAACTCTAATACCCTTTACATACTGAATTTTACCATCACCAGACATATCTACCCCGACTAAAGATTGTCCTGTAATCGGCATTGGATAGACAAAATTTTGTGAATTAAATTTACTAATATTTTTACCTAAACCGTCAATGCGTGGATCAATATTTTCAATTAACTCTTTTTTAAATTCCTTATTAGCATCTTCAAATGACAAATAAACCATGGAGCCAGTTTTATCTTCTTTTGCTTTTTCAATTTCAATCCCCTCGGAAACCAATCGACCGCCTTTTACTTTTGATTTAGTTTGCCACAAACGGCTGACATCATCACCATCTTTACTTTTTAAAATGTATTCCGAGCGCATCTTTATTTTGGCTTTATTACGAAGCAAATGTAGCTCACTCATCTTTGCTCCTTCACCAAACTTTCCTCGGACATGTTCTTTGCCTGCCTTACTTGATAAATACAAAGCTGATAATTGAGAATCATAGCCCGAACCATGATCAACAATTTTCATACCATTAATCTCGTAACGAAACTCATCGTCAGTCTTCTCTTGATACAGAGGTTCATCTCTCAAAGCTTCATAGGGGATAAGGCCCAATGACTCATTGGTTTTTTTATCTATCACATCATAAGAAACCAAGGGTATATTTTCAGATAGCTGGCCAGCTTGCTGTAAAAATTTATCGGTCTCAAAAATACCGTTAGCCAGAAGGCTAGTCTTGATTGGCAAACTACGCCCAAGTCTTTTTAAATATTCTTCAGAGGCTCTCTTGGCTTCTGGTGCCATATCCTCGACATGACTAACAAACATATAGGCTGCATAGAGAAAAGTATCGATGACTTTTTTATCAAGCTTTGAATTTAATATCTTATTGTCTTCAAACACAGTTGAGGCGATATCTCCATAAAACCTCTCCGTCTCGGCATCAAGATGATTTTGCAACAAATCACGCACTGTTTGAGCAGTGGTCCATGTTTTTTCGCCATATTCAAGGCTAGTATTAGCCTCATGAGCTATATTTCTAGCTTTATACGGAGTCTCTTCAGTTCCTCGATTTTGCCATTCTAAAGACATATCCTAAGTATATCACGCCTAATTTTAATTTAAAGACTGCTAAAACCGTTATAACTTAGCAGAAAAAGCCTTATTCCCTGAATGGAAATTCGTACTTGTTGTAAGCTTTTATTTATTCTATACTCACAGACATATGACTAAAGCAATACTCTTTGATGCTGACGGCGTTACCTTAATTAAGCAAGGTTATTTTAGTGAAAAATTATCTAAAGAATATAATATTCCACTTGAAAAAATTACTCCATTTTTCAAGAATGACTTTAGACTCTGTCAACAAGGTAAATTAGATTTAAAAGTAATTCTGCCAGAATACCTTATTGCCTGGAATTGGAAAAAATCATTAGAATATTTTATTAGCTATTGGTTTGAATCAGATACAAAAGCAGACATAGAGGTGATACAAAAGATTCAAAACATACGAAATAATGGTATTAAATGCTATCTTGTTTCTGACCAAGAACAATACAGAGCTGAATATATTTTAGACAACCTAAACTTTAAAAATTATTTTGATAACTGCTTTTTTTCATATAAAATCAAAACTTCAAAATCAGATAAAGAATTTTTTATTAAAATATTGCAAGAACTTAGACTTGAAGCTAGCGAACTAAGTTATTTAGATGATGAAGAAAAAAACGTGGCCGTAGCAAAAAAATTAGGTATTAACGCACACTACTTTACTAATATTAATGATATAAATCTATGTGGCAAGAAATAAATAATCAACTAGTCAAAGAATTTATTTTTAAAGACTTTAATGAAGCCTTTGCTTTTATGAATAAAGCGGCGGTAATTATTAATGAAATGGATCATCACCCTGAATGGACAAATATTTATAATAAAATCATTATTAAACTATCCACGCATGATGCCGGAAATATTGTGACTGATAAAGATAGAGAGCTAGCCAAAAGGCTTGATGAAATAATTTAAGCTTAATGAATATTTTAACTGTTTTAGAAATTTTAATAACATTATTACTATTAATAATCCCCACTACCCTACTGGTCATAATTTTTTGTTTAAACATGATCTATACTAATTTAAAAACACGTGTACCATGGGTAAGAATTCCACCAGCAAATTTAAATAAAATTTTAGAAGCAATTAATTTACCAAAAGATGCGACTGTGTATGATTTAGGATGCGGCGACGGTCGCTTTTTGTTTTTAGCCGAAAAAAAGGGTTATAAAGCGATTGGTTATGAGCTGGCAATTTATCCTTATTTTAAGACCCTACTTTATAAATTTTTTAAAGCTAGCAAAGTAAGAATTGAACGTAAAAATTTCTTTAAACAAAACCTAGAAGAAGCTGATGCGATTTTTATATTTTTAACCAAATCAATCATGGAAAAAATTGGCGAAAAGTTAAAACCTAATCTGGCCGCTGGCACTATGATTGTCTCTTATGGCTTTACTATTCCTAAATGGCCTGTTAAAAGAATATTAGACACAAGTCCTAGTAAAACTTATATCTACTAAAAAAGCTCCTAAAAAGGAGCTTTTTAAAAATTAAAAACTCTATTTATCCTTCCACTCCTCCCCTTGCCTAACTAATAATTCGCTAGCTCGGTCTTGGTCTTTCATTAAACGTTTAACAATTTTTTCCATTCTAACAGCTTGCGAACCTTTAATAAAAAGTAAATCACCGGGTTTAATTTCTTGCTCTAAAAAGTCAGCCGCTTCCACCGAAGTATTAAAATGATAATTTTCTTTTAAGCCGGCCTTAGAAGCTGCTTCAAACATTATTTTAGCGTCCTCACCAACAGTTACAAAGTGATCAGCTTTTTTAGCCACAGCCTTACCAACATCTTCATGCCCTTGTTGACTTAAAGCACCCAATTCTCTCATGTCGCCTAAGACTGCCCAAACTCTTTTACGTAACTCCATTGATATAGAAGGCAAAGCAGCTAAACCTTCTAAAACTGAATCTGGCGAAGAGTTATAAGTATCATCAATAATTAAAGTTTCATTTTTACCACTGATAAGCTGTAAACGCCCGGCTGGTTGTCTAATATTTTTTAAAGATTCAGATATCTCTAGACCATTTAAACCATAGCTTAAAGCAATTGAAGCAGCCGCTAGCGCTGAATAGATTGGCGGACGACCAATTACGCCTGGCAAAAATACTGGAATAGCCGAGCCGTCAAGTTTCATCTTAAAAGAAATACCGGCCTCAACTTGATTGATTGTGCCCTGTGAAGTAGAAATATTTTCCGCCATTACATCGGCTCCTTCGGAAAAACCAAAACCGATAGCTTGGCGAGGTAAGCCTTTAACTATTTGGCGTAAATTTTCATCATCATAATTATAAATAATCCAGCCGCTTTCTGGTAAAGCACGAGCTAATTTCATTTTTTCGGTATGAAGATGATCTAAGGAATTAAAAAATTCTAAATGTGCTTGGCCTAATTTAGTTATAACCGCTCGTGTTGGACGAACTATACTAAGTAAATAATCCATGTCCATTGGTCGATCAATCCCCATTTCCAAAATTAAAAACTCGGGATAATCTTCTTTAGAATCCTTAGACATCAAAACAAAAGCTTTTTTAAAAACCTTATACCAACCAATTAAACTTCGACCCGGAGAAATACAACCCAGAACGGTTAATGGTAAACCAATTTCATTATTATAATTTTTATAAGCACCACGTACCTGAAAATTTCTTTCTAAAACTTTAGTGATTGCTTCTTTGGTACTAGTCTTACCAACGCTACCAGTAACGCCAATAATTTCTGGCCTGCGCGCCAGAATTACTTTACGAGCCAACACGGCTAAGATTTTTTGTAACAAACTTTTAAACATATATTCAAAAACTAACAATTTATGATACTATCACTTTTTCTTTGGTTCTTCAATAGGACGATCTTGTTTAATCTGCCAATGATTTAAAAGAAATTTAGAAATATCATGAGCCAAAGGCACGGCGGTTGACTCAGCATACATGGCCGCCGGATTATCAAGTTTAGTTAAAATTACAAATGAAGCATTATTAGCTGGTGCAAAACCAACAAAAGTATGATTTAAACGTCCGCTATAACCACCACCATTTTCCGAAGCCACCTGAGCTGTACCAGTTTTACCAGCAATATAATAACCAGGCGTTTTCATACCCTTAGAATGACCATTCTCTACTACGTTAACCAACATACCGGATAAAATGGCAGCTGTACGTTCAGAAATTACACGACGCGTAACTGACGGCATGGTTGTAAAACGAGTGCCCTCAGGCGAAATAACATCTTTAACAATATAAGGTTTCATAAGATTACCACCATTAGCAATCGCGGCATAAGACATTATCATTTGCAAAGGCGTAACCGTAATTCCCTGTCCAAAAGCAGCGGTGGCGGCTGAAATGTCTTTGGTAAACAAACCAGTAATGCTTTTTACATTACCCGGCCCTTCACCTTCTAATTCAATTCCAGTTTTTTCACCAAAACCAAATCGCTTTACATAATCAGCAAAATCTCTATAACCAACTTGTTGCATGGCAAAAATCGCTCCAGTATTAAGAGATAATTCCAAAACTTTGACCATATTAGTTGTACCGTGACCACCAAAAGAAGAAAAGTCAGAATTTTTAATTGGTTTAGGCCAACCCTTGATCATTACTTGCCCCGCATCTTGGTAGGTTGTTTCTGGAGTTACCTTGTCTTTATCTAAGGCCGCTGCCATAGTGATAGCTTTAAAAACTGAACCAGGTTCGTATTGAGCAAACACTGCTGGGTTATTAAAAACTTTAATATCCGGCACATCTTGAAAATTATTAGGATCAAAATCTGGCGCCGAGCACATAACTAAAATCGCACCGGTTTTTGGATCAACCACAATAACACTACCACCGCTAGCACTATGTTTTTTAACTGCTTCATCAAGTAAACGGCAAGCTGTAAATTGAGCGCTGCGATCAATTGTCAAAACTAAACTTGAGCCATCTTCTTTTTTATTGTATTGACGATTATTAACAATCACAATACCACCGGCGCCGCGTTCAGCCGTAACACTACCATACTTACCGAATAATTCATTATCAAAAAAACCTTCTAAGCCGTAACGACCATGCTGTTCTTCGTTTTCATAATTAGCAAAACCAATTATATTCGCGCCAACATTATTTTCTGGATAAAAACGAAAAGGCGCCAAAGAATAACTAAAGCCAGGGACCACTAATTCTTTGCCGGCTTCTTTAGTGATTAATATTTTACCATCTTTAATTTCTAAATCAGCCGCCACTAAATCAGTTCGACCTGACATAAAAATATAAAAATTTTTAAGCTTATCATCATCAATCTTTTTTTCTAAAGGAGCATAAATAGCTTCAGAGCGATTAAGAGAATCTAAATATTTCTGAATCGCTTCTTGCTTTTTTGACTTTATCATTTCCTCTCGCTTTTGATTTTCTAAATCAATATAAACTGGATCAAGCATTAAAGCAGCATGAGCAGCTTTAGTTTCAACTTCTTTGGCTGGACGCTCAGCTTCTGGCACAGAATCTAATAACGTCAGTTCATTTTTTAAACGATCCTCGCGTTCCTGTTTAATAGCTAGGTCAACTTCTCGTTTAACTCTTTCTTCTTGAAAAAATTGATATAACTTATCAGCGGATTCTTCTGGATTAACTACGTCCTTAGGTATGGCATAAACTAAAGCAAAAACTTTATTAACTGCAATCGGGTAAAGCCCAGAATTTTCAATTAAAGAATTTTCCTGAATAAATATTTTACCTCGATCAGGTAATAGCTCATAAGAAGTGTTATGTTGTCCTTCGGCCAGGGCTGAATAGTGGCCATGATCAATTACTTGCAAATAAGCCAAACGCCCAATTAAACCAAGCGCTAATAAAAAAACAACCGTCGCAACTAATGCCACGCGGCGTGGAGAGGACGATTCTTTAATTTTAACTCTTTGCTGTCGGCTGAATATCATCATAAGTTAAGCAAATCATTACTTTATGGCCACCATGTACTTATCCCAGCTAATATAATGAATGGTGTCAGCAGCTACTAAGCGCATAGACTGAATTCGAGGGTTGATCGCTTGATAAGAGCTTAAAGAAGAAATACTATTCTCCATGGTTTGTTTATCAGCCATTAATTGGTTAGCTTTTGACTTTAAATCCTTAAAAACAAAGCCACGGGTAGACAAATCATTAACCACTAAAAAATGAGCTCCGGCCACTGCTATAACACCAATTAATAACATTCTATTTATTTTGGAAAGCAAGGCTGACTTTTGAACCTGAGGAGCGTTGGTCATATGATTTTTATTTGTTTTTATTTTAGGAAAAATAATTTAAATAATAACAGCAGCTCTTAACTTAGCACTTCTAGATCTAGGATTAGCGGAAATCTCTTTAGCCGAGGCACCGACGGCTTTTTTAGTTAAAATTTTTAACCAAGCTTTATGATTACAAACGCACAAAGGGATACTAGGTGGACAAATACAATCGCGTGATTCAGTTTTAAAAAATTGTTTAACTATTCTATCCTCAAGACTATGAAAGGAAATACCGACAATCCTAGATCCTGGAGACAAAATATTTTTTAAACTATGAAGCAAATTTTTTAAACTCTCTAATTCTTCGTTCGTGGCAATTCTTAAAGCCTGAAAAGTTCTAGTGGCAAAATGTAAACGTGAACGACGATAAGACCCTGGTACGGCTCGACTAATAGCAGCCACTAACTCCCCTGTCGTAGTAATTGGTTTTTGACGACGAACAAAAGCAATTGAGCGAGCAATCGGTAAAGCAAAACGTTCTTCACCAAACTCCCTTAAAATACTAGCCAGTTCAGAAACTGGAGTTGAATTAACAATCTCTTCTGTTCGACGCTCGGATATTAAAGAACCAAAAGCCATGTTTAGCGGGTCATCCGTCTGAAAAGAAAATCCTCTAGTTCGATCTTCGAGTTGACCTGATGATAAACCCAAATCAAAGACAAGACCAGCCACAGAGCCGTACGGCGCGTGGCTAAAGTCTTCTTTGATAATATTTTCAAGCTCTTGAAAATTGGCATGGTAAAAAGATATATTATCTAAACCTTCTTGAACACTTTTTAATTTGGCATGTTTAATAGCGGTTTCATCCAGATCAATCGCAATCACGTGACCATTTTTCCCTACCCGCTTAGCTATTTCGATTGTGTATCCACCGCCGCCTAAAGTACAATCAACAATTAAGTCGCCTGGTTGTGGATTTAAATATTCAATAGCCTCCTCTAAAAGAACTGGAGTGTGCTTGTACATGTAACTTAATTAATTTCTCCTAAGGCTTCAGCAATCTGATTACTTTGTTTTTCATTTTTAGCTTTATAAAGATTCCAAGCAGTTTCATTCCAAATTTCTAAACGATTATACAACCCAGCAATAACAGCCTTCTTATTTAGTGAACAAAACTTTCTCAAATGGTCAGGGATAGTAATTCTTCCTTGATTATCAAAATCAGCTTCCGAAGCTCCAGCTAAAATAAAACGAGCCAAAGATCGATCATTAGTTTTATTAAATGGCAGAGCAGAAACCTTCTCGGCTAGCTTGTCCCATTCTTTTTTTGGATAAACTACTAAACAATCATCCAAGCCTTTAGTCACCACAGAACCAGTCCGCAAAAGCTGGCGGAATTTGGCAGGGATAGCTAACCTTCCCTTGTCATCTAGGCTGTGATTGTATTCACCAATAAACATTTATTTAAGCTTTAGAGAGGACTTATCCACAATCCCCCACTTTTCCCCTTTACACTATAATTTTACACCATTTTTACACACTGGTCAATCAGTAATTACATTACTTCTAACTATTAATAATTGCTAAGCTTTTCTTAAGAAAAATAAAAACACCTGGCAATTATGCACAGGTGAAATTTGAGTGTTTTATCTAGGGCCTATTTGTTATCCACAGAAGTCCTATTTCTTTAAAGTTATACTGGGTGGTTTGTTATATTCTGGTCTAGCAATGGCCACCCTCCCCTTTTTTGGTATTTCTAGGGCTATATCTAGGGCATATGCAAGCGCATTGGCAGTGGTAACCCCAATTCTTAAGGAAGTAAAGCCCTCGCCTTTATTCTCTACTATGATACTTTTAATATCAGTTAGCTTTTTTTTCTTTGCTTTAAGCAACCCCTCAATTAAAGGAATTAATTTTTCAGCCTGACAATGCGAAGCTTCTATTTCCTTAGAAATAATAACTTTTTTACCCTCTCTTAACTCTACAATAATTATAGAATTTTTAGCTGTATTTATATAAAGATTCATAAAAACAGTTTAGCATAAATAAAGCGGATAAAAAATCCCTCTTAACCATTGCTAGCTAAGAGGGCAAAACTAAATTTCAGTTTTAGAAAGAGCGTTTATCGCAACGTTGGATTTGCTGCTAAAAGAGCGTCTATTGTGGCGTTGCTATAACCACGAGCACGAGCTTCGATAAGCGGAAGGATGAGTCTCATTGGTTGTATAACTACAACAACCAAAGCTGCTTCGCTTGGTACATAATACATTGAGTTCGTTATAACAATATTATTGCCAGGACGAACTTTCAAAATATTATCGGTGCCGATACTTGTAAAGTTAACGCTGCCAGGGCCCCAGCCAGAACCGGACGAGTTAATCATATTCAGATTAGCTGTCGTCCAATTCGTAATTGAACTGGAATACTGATAAGTAGGCGTTGTTGTCGGACCTGCATTACCGGTTCTTACGTTAATGAATAAATTAACGACTGAAGACGTAAATGAATTTCTCATTACGCCGTTTAGATAACTCGTATCACCGATTGACCCAGGTAAAGTAAATGCTGGTTGACCCCAACCGTATAATACTCCACCTCTTGGATCAAACCAGAATAAATTGTCTGTTCCCGGTTTCTTAAAGACGGATTGTGAAGCAATCGCCCATGACCCATTAGGAACACCGGAATAATTCATTGCGTAACCTCCGTTATCATAAGTAGTATCCTTTAATCGGTAACCTCCGTTAACGGAATCCAATGCAAATCTTACTCCACCCCATGACCACCACGGAGCATGATTACCATACAGAGTAGGTTGATCGAAGGGTCCGTTAGGAATAAATCTCATCGGCAGAACGATAGTATTAACTTTTTTACCGTTCGCCAATAGAATGCTTGATTCAATATAACATTCATTTACTCCACCGCCGCCGTTTTGAATAACGAGCGTAAACGTAGTTGATGATGTGTCACTTAATAAATTACCCCAGACTTTTAATGTAACCTGAAATGAATCAGGTACTGCTGTGAACATTCTGAGGAAAGTTTTATTAGTATCGGTCCAGTTTGCTTGTCCCGGATGGACAAAGGTCCAAAGATATTTTGTTATCGGACCTTGTGACCTTGAAGCGTCAAAAGCGACTTGACGATCCGGGGGTACGACTGCTCTTCCGCCTATGACCATAATATCAAGACCGTAGACGTTAGCAATTGCTTGAACCGCGACATTGCTATTTATCGGGTCTCCTACCAGCGGATTGTCATCACAACCGGTATAGACCATTGAACTTGCTGCAATTATTAAAATTGCAAGAAAAAGATGCATCTTTTTCATTTTTGTATCTCCTTTATTTGGTTTATGAAATTATTTTAATGAATAACTTGTTTATTAAAGAAACTCTGGATTTTAAATCCATTACACTGCCCTGATACAAGATCAGGACAGAAAATAGGTTTAAAGTAACATGGAAATTCTAGAAGCAATGCTTTGGCGTTTTAATTTACTAGTTAAAGCAGATACCAAAACCACGGCGTAGGTCTCCTCAGTCGCAGACACAATGTTTTCCCAGTTATACTCACTGATTGCTCGCTTCTTAGCCTGTTCGCCCAATGCAGCAACACGAGCTGGATCAAGTAATAGCTCATTAAGCTTAACAGTTAAATCAGTTGTATCTTTAGAACGAAAAGTCAAACCAGAATTAGCAATTGCTTCTTTATTTTCGGCAATGTCGCTAACTAAAACAGCTTTACCGTAAGACATAGCCTCAAGCAAGGCAATTGATAAACCTTCGGATTCAGATGGCTGAACAAATAAATAAGCATTAGATAAAAGCTCTTTCAAAACATCACCATGCTGAGGACCTGTAAAAATAATACGATCATCACCTTCGGCTAAAGTTTTTAACTCTTTAACATAATCATCAGTAAAAGCTCCTTCACCAGTAATAACTAATTTCTTGTCAGTCGCAGTATTACGGAAGGCACTAATTAAATAATGTAAGCCTTTGTGACGAACAAAACGAGACACTGTTAAAATATAAGAACCTTTATTTAAGTTCCAAAGTTTTGTAATTTCACCAGCTTCTTTAAAATCAGCTTCTGGAACACCATTGGGAATATAATCAGTTGTTACATCGTAGGTTTCTTTAGAATATTTTTGTAAAGCTTTAGAAACGGTAATAGTCATATTAGGAGCATGGCAAGACATCCATTCACCAAACTTAAGATACAAACGACCAATAAAATTCCACTTCTGGTGATAGTAATCCTGACAATGGAAAGTAGAAATAATTTTAGCGTTTGGTTTAATAATACGAGCCAACCAAATCAAAGAGGAGGGACCAATCGAATGAAAATGAATTATATCAACTTTGCGGCGGAACAAATCTAAACAAGCTAAAAAAGTATGCGAAATAGCATCAAAGTTTTTAGTCTTTAAACTTGGCAAACTAACCAGCTTAACGCCTTTATAATCGGCTAAGTTAGGATCTGTATAATGAGGCCTGGTATAAGCCATAACGTCATGTCCACGAGAAGCTAGTCGCACGGCCAACTCTTCAACGTGCTTTTCAACGCCACCGCTTAATGAAGGAATGCCTTTTTGTCCGATAAATATAATCTTCATAAAAAATATACAATATACTGTGCTCTTCTAAATAAATTGCTTATTCAACTCTAAAGCCAAGGCTATAAGCATAAGCTGTGCTCATACCAACAACCTTAATATCAGTTGAAGTTTGACCAGGTTTTAAGGCTGGGACAGTTAACTCTTTAGTAAAACGTCCATCAGCACCAGCTTCAGCTGCAGTTTGTACGCCAGCAAAGCTAATAACCAATGATTCATCTTTACCATAACCACCACCACGTAACATTACCTTTGAACCAGCGGCTGCACGGTTTTTATCAATATTCAAAAACAAAGCTTCACTAATTTCTGGGAAAGGATCCTCCATAGTAGCCGCAGCAAAAGCGACTTGTCCGTTAGGTGATTTTAATGGCTTCAAATTAGAATCAAGTACAATAATCGAAGTACTGTTAAAGACAACTACTTTTTCTCCATTATCAGTTTTAACAGTCTGTAAACCCATGGCCCAACCATTACCCATGCCTAAATCAGTTGTATAAGTATAAGCCACTACTTTAAGATCTTCTTTGCGTAATTTTACAATACCAATACCGTCAGAGAAATAAATATGACCACCATCGGCTGATGGTAGAACATCGTAACCCAAAGGACCGGTATGGCGGAAACTCTTTTCAATCTCGCCATTAAAATTAATTTTACGAACAGCTTGATCGTCAACTACATAAACAGCGTTATCAACCTTGTCGTTATAAATAGAGCGCTTGTACCAACCGCTACCCCAGTTGAAAGTCAATGGTACGGCAGCTAAAGAAGCATGAGCTTCACGGTCAAAGATGCTAATTTTATTATCAAACACATTAAACAAAAATTTATCACTGCCAGCTGGACTAATATTATAAGTGTTAGTATTGTCACCCTTATTAATAACCGGATAAGAATCAACCACAACTAAATCACTGTTCCAAACTTTAACGCCGCGTGAACCAACAGTAGCGACTTTATTATTGATAGTTGTTAAACCACCAAACCAGTCCCAACTAGCATCTTCAACGCGACTAATGCGTTGAGCGCTCTTAAGATCACTAATGTCATATTTATACAAAGCACGACCGTCAACCGCGTAAGCGAAAAGACGACCACTTTCAACACGTAACATCACGTCAGTAAAATCTTTTTCATTACCAAAACGCTGATCGTAAGATTTAAGACTAACAAATTTCTGTAAATTACCATCTTGGTTAATCTTAAAAATTTCAAGCAAGCCGCTATTAGTACTACCAACTACAACATAATCATTGTAGTAAGTGGCGCTGCCTGAACTATAAGATTTAACACGGCTTTGTGCTCCTGGAACCGGGACTAAAGACCCAGCTAATAGAGAAGCAATGACTAAAGAAAAAATAATTTTTTTCATAAATTTATGACTGTTTTAAAGACTTAAAATATGCTAACAAATAATATAACGTAGAGTAATATAGTTTGTTACAAACTACTAAAAGTCTTAGGGTTTTAATTAATTTAATCTATTACCTTACCATAATAACAAAAAATAGTCAAGAGCAATAAGCCCCTGACTATCTTTAAAGACTGCCACAACTAAACTACTCTAAAGGCTCAACTTTGCCTTTACCAGCGGCTTTACGATCTTGCTCTATATTTGTTGTAATATTAGCCAAATCTTTAGATATAACATCCTCAGTATACAAGTCATTGGCTCTAAATTTAATATTTGATAGTAAAATTGGCACAGTTCCTAAGTCTTGATTACGAGGCACTAAGCTAATAGCAAAGCTAACTCTATAATTACCACCAGTTTGAATTAATTTATCAATTCGCCATAAAATACGACGACCAACCGGTGAATAAGTGACAACTCCTGCTACTACACTCTTCTGATCTAGCCAGACAACATTAACCGGCAAGTCAGCCGACACTTCAAAATTAGCTATGTCATTACCAAGATTATTAGCTTCCCAAATTACCCAATAAGTTGTTGGGATATCAACCTTGGGCGGAATTGGACCAATACCTAGTTGATCACCTTGTGGACCATAATAATAGCCAGCTGAAGTTACAGTTAAATTAGAATTAATCTTTAGCTTTGGCATGGGTACAGAATATTTGAAAATCTTATCAGCCATAGTATAAGATACTAGAATATTTAAATTAACAAAATCATTTAGATTTGTTCCACCATGTTCAAGAGTTATGGTTGAACTAATATTTATTTTTTCTTCAGCCTTGAGATTGCCACTATAACCTAAGATATTATTAGTAACAGTAAAATCTTTTTCAGTTGTAGTTACGCTACTAACTGAAGTAGTATTTCTTTTGCTTTCAATAGAAAGTGATAAATTACTAATATCGGTTTGTCCATTATTCTTTAATGTTAAAAATGCGTTAGCAACATTACCAGACAAGGCTTTATCAGTGAAAACTGAAGTAAGCAAAAGGCTTGGCTCAGATACAGTAATATTTTTAGTAAGCTCAACTTGCTTAAGCTCCTTATCCCCTATTAAGAACAAGCCGTCAACCACAAAAGTACTGGTATTATTAGTTGCTTGTTTGTTAATAGCTGAAAACATTATTTTAGTTGAAGCACCGGGAGCTATGCTTGGCAAAGTAATGTGACCATCTTCTAAAGCTAGCTCGTCAGGTATAATCTCCCAGTCTAAACTAGGAAAAGATAATACAGCATTTTCCATGTTTGTTTGACTAGTATTTTTTACTTCGACTGAACCACTAAAAGAAACATCTTTATAAGTTTCATTTGGTAGCTCTAAATTAAGCTCCATAGTTGAGCCATCGATTATATAAACCAAAGAATCGAGTAACAATCTTCTAGTTAAACCAAATTGGTAAGTTAAATTTAAACCAATAGCTTGTCGATCGCCGACTTCACCGCGGGGAGTGCCGCGTAATCTTATTTCACCATGAGCATTTTTATTCAAATCACCTAAATTAAAAGTATTAGATTTAGCATCAAAAAATTCTTTAGGCGAGGCTGACTCAATCACGAAATTATTTGGCAAATCAAGTTTTAAATTAGTACCTGTAATGAAACCATCTTCTCCGTTTTTATAAGCAATAATAATTTCTTCAGATTGGCCACTCAAAATACGAGTATTAGTAAAATGACTAATTAAAGAAAACTCTGCTTGTGGTTGCCAGAAAATTAACCAAACAACAATAACTACTAAACCGACCAAGGTGCTGGCTAATAAAATGTCAGCCCAAAGATGAAAATTATTATCACGGTAATGCCGTCTATGGCGTGCTTTTAAGCGCTCAATTATACTGTTGAGCTTCTTAACTGATGCATTACTCCTATTTAAGACAATAGGAGACTGAGGCTTTAGCACTGGAGAAGTATTGTTCTTAGGCATATGGGGTTTGTTTATAATTGTAGCAAATAAATAATTGATTAGAAACTAGTTGTACCAGCCAAAATCTCGTTCTTACCATCACCGTTAGTATCAGCAATCATGACTGTAATACCAGTACCTGAGGCAGGATCATAAGCCATAAACTGCCCTACTAAGCGCCCTGTGTAATCAAAAATTCGAAGATGTGGCCCGCCACTAGCGGCGCCGGTCACCAAAACATTTTGGCCATCATTATTCGCGTCGCCCACGACTAAATTAACACCACCACGAAAATTCTTATCATAAGCCAAAAAGGAATTAAGCACCGTCCCCTGTTCGTTTAATATTTTAACCGTCGGTGGCAAGCCCTTAACGGGCGCAACAATAATTTCTCCACGACCATCATTATTAACGTCACCTAAAGTTAAATTAACTCCGCCACGGAAATTCTTATCAAAGACAAAGAAACCAGGATTTAAAATTTTACCGGTTAGAGAAAAAATTCTGACATGAGGGCCACCACCAGATATTGGGGCGACTACAATCTCTTTATTACCATCTTTATTAAAATCATAAGCTGCAAAACTAAGTTTACCTTTAAAGGCTGGACCATAAGGCGCAATTCTAGTGGCTCCTTTACCGTTCAACGTTACTACTAAAGTTCCATTCTGGTCACTAATACGATCTTTAGTTCCATCACCATTAAGATCATCTAACAAAACTAAAGCGTTAGGCTGAACGTCGCCGCGATAAGCAAAAAAACCATTTCTTTCTTGTTCCCCTTGATTATTAAAAACACGAATAAAACTACCATTAGCAAACACCGAACCAAAAATAGCTTGCTTCACTGTACGCATGACAATACCGTCATTAGGCAAAAGTCTAACATAGTTAACTTTAGAGCCGTCATTAGTGTTTCTGTCCTGCGTTCCAGCGATTTTTTCAAATTGTTCTTGTTTAAAAATATATAACTGAGTTTTATCAGACGAGTTAACGATTGATACACCATTTTCAAAATCACGGCGCCATAAACCAGCCCTAACATAATCATCACTCAAAGATAAAAGATTATAGTAAGATGATTCAGCGCGCCCTAAGGCAACATCATATTCGTCATACCACCATAGTTGTTCATGACGTTGATCACCGTAATCAAAAGAAAAATAACCATCACCCAATAAAGCGCTAGTTAAACCAAACCTAACTTTACGATAGTCATCCATACGACCAGTATTATTAGTGCCACCATTAACTACATAAATATTTGGTTGACGATTTTTTGGTGGTAAACGTCTTAGATATTGATACATGGTTGCTTGCCAGCTACCATTCCCTTCCCAAGGTGTAGGAAACATTTCAAAAATACGACCATTAACATTAGGCTGGTACAGATCATTTGATTGTCCATTCATGACAATAATTTTTGATCCCAATCGTTGTCTAGTTTTAGCAAATAAATCAGCCATGGCGTTTTGCCACGCCGCATTATAAACCGCTGGTGGATCAGCTTGCCCATCACCATTAATATCAATTCCATTGCGACTATAACGATCAATTGTTGTATCAACCGTATCATACATAATTCCGTCCCAAGCCCCTTCTGCCATTTTATCAGCCACAAAATCAAGGTTCATATTTTGCCAAGCCGGTTTTGTTAAATTAACCGCATATAAACCTGACCAAATTTGTAATAAATTTCCAGATTTATCTCTTAACCATAAATTTTCAGAATTTATCCTGTTATAAAGTGTGTGCGATAAAGTTAAAGACATAGCTGGATAAACATAAGCCAGCGCCATATTAGTCGGTCGAGCAGCTTTATAAGCAGTTAAAAACCCAGGGTTAGACATACTTACCTCATTAGGTAAAATTAACAAATCCCATTTCATCAATTGTTCGTAATCACTTTGATTTATTAACTGAAAATATTTTAAATAATAATTAGATAATTTTGGATAAGTGTCCTTAGCAAAAACTGATAACGGCGTTATGGCCGCTAAACATATAAATAAATAAATAACAACATTAACGCCGAGACGTTTCATAAATTTTCAATAAATCATCAACATGCTTATTAATTGTTAAATCTTTAACGGTCTCAATGGCTGCTTGGCTAATTCTAGAGCCATCAATCTTATCTAAGTCAGCAATTTTTTGAGCTAATACATTACTGTCGTGTGCTGGATAAGAGAAGCCATTAACCCCGTCTTTAATTAACTCAGCTAAGCCACCAATATTAGACACAATGACTACTTTACCAAAAGCTAATGATTCTAATAAAGAAAATGGCATGTTCTCTAACCACACCGAAGGAATAATAATTGCACGTGAGCGAGCAACGACCTCAGTAATTTCATCACCACTTAAATGACCTAAAAATTCCACTTGTTGAGTTAACTTTAAATCTTCAGTAATTTTTTTAAGATGAACTTCGTCTGGACCTGTGCCGGCAATTTTTAAAATATATTTTTTATCTAATTTAGACAACGCCTTTAATAAAACATCAATCCCCTTTTCGCTAGATAAACGTCCAAAGTATAATAAATAGTCACCAGTTTTAGTAACTAATTTAGGTGCGGTATCAATAAAATTATAAAGCACTGTAATTAAACTCTCATGCACACCAAAACGAACACAAGTATCTTTCATAAAACGACTCGGCGCAATATAACGTTTTATATTTTTCTCATAAATTTTTAAAACCCTGTGATGCCAAAACATTTCTAAGGCTACTAAAAAACTGGCTAAGTAAGAATCTTTAAAACATTTTTTACTAACACACCTAAAATAATTTGGCGCCGCACAATCATAACAAATTGTGTCATGGCAATAAAGCTGATAATTAGGGCAAATTAATTTATAATCATGTAAGTGCATGATAACAGGAATTTTATATTTTTTGGCCACGTCTAAAATCGACGGCGAAATTTGATGATAAATATTATGTACATGAATAATATCTGGTTTAAAATCTTTAACTAAAGCCGTAAATTTTCTTTTAGCTTCGAAACTGTAAAAAATTCTAAGACTACCAATTAGCCTTTGCCATAAACTACCCTCATTAAAACTAACGCGTGACACAAAATATTTATCCCACGCAGAAGGAATATTTTTAGGATGCTTCATGGAAAAAACTGCAACGTTATGACCACGGCGTAACAACTCGTCAGTCACATCTAAAAAGTATTTTTCCGCTCCCCCACGTAAATAATGAAATTTATTAACTTGAATTATTCTCATAGCAATGACTTATAAACTAATTCATATTGTCGCACCATATTAACTACATCAAATTGTTCATTAACTTTTTTTGCTAAATGTTTACCAAAGGTACGAGCTAGCTCTTTATTTTCTAATAAATAATTTATCTTATCTTTTAAGTCATTAGCGTCGCCAGCTTTAAAAAGCAAACCGTTAACCTGATCATCAATAATTTCTGGTAAGCCATCAACTTTCGAAGCAATAACTGATAAACCACTAGCACCCGCTTCTAGTGCCGCGATACCCAAACCTTCCCATAAAGATGGCAAGACAAAAATGTCTAATGTTTTCAAAAATTCAGGGATATCGTTTCTTAAGCCGACTAAATGAATTTTATTATCTAAACCTAACGAGGTAATTTTTTGTTGAAGTTCATCCTTAAGATAACCGGCGCCAACAATCGTACAATCAAAATTTTTATTTTCCATCAACCCAAGTGCTTCAATTAAAATAGCGAAGCCCTTCTGTTTTACTAAACGACCAACTGCACCGATTTTAACTACTTCTGTTTTAAAAGTATCAACCTGTTCAAATCTTAATAGATCAATACCATTATGAATTACTTTAATTTTATTTAACTTAATACCATAACGAATCATAGCATCGTGTGCCACGGCTTTAGAAACAGCAATCACCAAAGAAGCGTAACCAGCAGTTAAGCGCTTTAAAATAGTTGTTACAAAAGATTCATCTTTATTTAAGTTATGTTCAGTCGAAATAACTTTAAAGCCGGCCAAACCAGCCGCCAAACGCCCGTAAATATCACCGCCCAAATGTGTATGAACAATATCTGGCGATTCTTCAATAATGGCCTGGCGAAGTTTTAATAAATTAGAAAAATCGAATTTACTTTTTTTATTTAAAATAATTAATTTAGCACCACTTTTAACAATTTCATCTTCCCAGATTCCACCACGTTTAAAACAAATAACTGTTAAAGAAAAAAAATCTTTATCGGCTCGTTTAACAATATCAAGCAAAAGTCGTTCGGCGCCACCCAAATCAAGCGTCGGAATAACGTGAACAATTTTAATTTTTTTCTTTTCCATAAAATGGTTCATTTTTCTTTTTAGAAAAAATATAAATAGCTGCTAAAGTTAAACCAATTGGTAACCACATTTTCCCTTTATAATAAGAGGTATTAAATAGCTGAAAAATAAAACCAGCTAAAGCACCTAAAGCTAAAGGTAAAACTAATTTTAATTCACGCCTAGGACGTAAGAACATAATGCCCTTATGAATGCCCCAGAATAAAGCTAAACAAAAAGCACCAAAACTTATAACCCCTAAACCACCATTTTCTGCTAGAATTTTTTGCCACATACCATGTGAATCAAGCGGGTCACCATATTTAGCTCTGAAACGAATATTTTCTTCTACTAAACGATAAAAAACACCCGAACCTTTACCAAAGAAAGGTTCTTCTTTAAAAGCGCTGACAGAAATCTGAGTTAAGAGCAAACGATTCTCGGTCGAGCTAACACCAATATCAAATTGACTCTGCAGTCTAACTAGATAGAAAGCCATTGGCACTATAAAAATAAGCGATAGTAAGGCCGGAATAATATAGCGTTTTTTAAATTCTTTTGATTGATAAATAAAATAAAGAGCAACCCCAATGGCTAAGGCAATCCAAGCGGCACGTGAAAAAGTTGCTAAAGCTACCAAAGCTAAAACAATCGCTAAAATAGTGATTAGTTTATTGCGGAGAACAGCGCCGCGCCAATATTTCAAAGCTAGAATAGAAAATACAGCTACAACTAAAAATTCAGCAATTAAATTCTGGTTTTGGCCGATCGGATAAATATTAAATAAAAGAATTGGCTGAATACGCACAAAAGTGTTTTGCCAATCTTGAAAAAACAAAGAAGTAACCCCCATCAAAGCCACAGCCGAAGCTGAGGTAACTAATAATATAATAGAATAGTGCAAACGCTTTTCAGTAGTAACAATATTTACTGGTACTACCACATAAGCTAAATAGAAAAATAAGATCCATCTAGTGGTATACCAAATAGCTTCACCCGGATATTTACTAATAGCACTAGAAACAAAAGCAATAATAAGAAACACTAAAAAATATTTAAAATAAGGCAAAACAACTTTTACTTTAATTGTAGTAGAAAATAATTTATCGGCTAGGGCACGGAATAAAAAACCAAATAAAGAAATAGCTGCTACTAAATCAACTGCTGGAATCACTAAGCCTCTAACATAAAAATCCCAGCTTATTAAAGGTAAAGCTAAAACAGTTAAATAAAGACCGAGTTGCGGAAATAAAGTAAAAGCCGCAAACAAACAAACCGTGGCAGCTAAAAAGATAGCACCTGGTTGATTAACTGTTTGGGAAAGTATTAACAAAGCGATCCCGACCACGGCTAGACTAGCAACAATTACCTTGCCTGGGTCTAAGTATGTTTGTCTATTTTCTCTTATTTTCATACTTATAATAAACCATAAAAATAGGCTAAAGTCAAAAAAAATAAGGGAATTGCATTGTTGTTCAATACAAAACCCTTATAATCATTTTAACTTAAAAGTTAAGGCCTATTCATCAAAGGAAAACGACATAAAGTCATTCACCTTTGTTACGAAGTTTCGTCCGCTATGATCGTCATTCCACTCGATGTATTCATCAGGGAATATGTCATAACCACCTTTAACTATAGCGTCAGGAATCCAGGTTTTACTGTCTACTCTGACATACATTATTATTTTTACACCAACTTTTAATTTCTTGGGTAACTTTAAAATGTAGTAACCATAATTATCCGGATTTGATTTATCCCAATAAAACTTCGCGTCTTGTAATTTCCAAGACTTGGTAAAGGATCCGCCTATACCGATTACCTTTGTGGTAGTGTCGGTAAGAAATAAAGCAAGATCTTCTCTTACGTAAGCATATCGGGAGTTAACTCCAATTAAAGAATCAATTGGAGTCTGCGCTGGACTTACTTTGGCCAAAGCAAGTATAGAGCCGATAAAGAAAAGAAACATTAATGTTTTCACTCTTTCTCCTTTTAGTAAATATGTTTAAAAAATATTTCTTATTTTTAATCTTCTTAATGAAAAGAACCATCTAAAAGATTTTATATCTTACTATAAATCATAAAAAATGTCAATAGGAACGAAAAAAGGAAGGTACCGTAGTAGCCTTCCTTTATTCTATAATCATATAGAATCTTTATCTATTCATTAAAGAACTTTTTTATCTGACCGTGTTTTCGATTATTTTGCTCACACCCTTTTTTACACCCTGGTGTGGATAGTAGTAATCTGAGTCAAAGTACCAGGCGCACATCCTGTAATTTCCATTTGCTTCGGGAATTGGTTTGTTATTCGGAGCTTGTACAAAATAGAACTCTATTCCGTTAACTGTGATGGTTCCTGCTTCTTTATACTGCCATTCTTTACTGGACTCATCCATAAACATTGGACCGCCAATATAAACCGGTAAGAACGCCTTATACGGTTGGCATTTATCTACATCTGATTTCTTGTAATAATACTTTCCGTCAGTTGTGATACCTTCCTGTCTATTAGGATCAATCCCGTTGGTTAAATCATTGGGAGCGATAACAGTATGGTAACCATGTTTACCGTTAGGATAAGTGCCGGAGAACTTTATTGTGTTCACCGATGCCGGAGTTTTTAAATCAGTTGTTGATTTACTTTCATCAACGTTTGAACCGGTTGTTTGATCCGACTCCTGATATTCGTTACCTTTTAAATCAGTTTTACCCTGTTCCTTGGTAACTTCTGATTTTATTTCTGCCTTATCTTTCCCGCCAAGTCCGAATGGAAGCTTGGAGCAGGAAGTAAGAGAAATTGTCATAAAAATGACCAACAATGTTAACATTAATTGTTTCACTTTTTTACCTCTTTCTGTTTTATTAATTTTTTTAAATGTTTTTTAAATATTGAACTTAAATACTGTACGTACCAATTGCATAACATCGAGACTGAACCTTAAGACAGTAACACTTTCTTTGTCCATACCGCCGTTACCACGAATGTTTTTACCGAACAAAAATTGTCCGATTTTGCCTCCGTTGTAACCATATATTTCAATGAAGCCGGCCGGGAGGTACCAATCTTGTTGACCAGCGCTCATATGCTGGTAGCCAATACTTCCGCCAAAGTGTATACCTATATCATCGTTCCAGAGGAACATCAATAGGGTTTGGTCGAACTGACATCCGATTGTTTCTTTGTCATAAGATGGTGATGGTACCGAATGTTTGTCATACAAAGCAGTACGATTGGTTGATAATGGTTTTTTCCAATACCAACTGAAGTTGGTCTTAGAAAGAAACGTGTTACGAGTTCTTGTTAAATCTACCCACCCTGTGTGAGTGAAGAACAAATCAACCTGTCTCTCTTGAAAGAGACCGACCGAACCATTTTCGACTTCCTGAAGGACGCCGAAGTTTAATGTTAGAGCATTCCAACCAGGGCGATTTCTCGTCATGGCGTAACTGAGCCCTCCGCCAATTTGTTCAATCGTAAGATCGAACGACGGATCGTTTCGGCTAGAAATTTGACCCTTGTACCTGCCGCCTTCGACAAAAGCGCCGTAGGTTTTTCTGCTATAGGTTGTTTTATCTTTTAAGTTGGGGTTTTCTCTGACCACAACATAAAACGAACCTCCGTCGAATTTAGTATTAAGGTTTTTCAACTTAGTAAAGCTGATATATGCCTCATACTGTTTCATTGGATAAAAGTCTTTCAACTTAAATCCGTCCGTCTTTACATCTTCTCCGTCTTCCTGAAAACTCAAATCTGATTTTTTGTCCTTAAGTTTAGGCACATAAACATAGATTTGATTATCAGAGGGACCGTTAGAAGGTGTGTTAGATGGGACATTCACCGTAGTAGCGTTTTTAATGCTGTCACACGGTGGTGTAACCTTTTTAGTTTCAACTGTTCCTTTTGGTTTGTCAGTGTACTGACAAAAAGAAACAGAAGAAGTCAAAATAATTAAAGCAAATAATGCTAATAATTTTTTCACGTTAGTTATCTCCTTCCCAGTACTATGACCGGTTATGTTTTTGTTTTATTAATAAATAAATTTTTAAAATTTAATTTAATTTTTGTTAAAATACTCTCTATTTCTTCAATACTTAGGGAATTACTTTAATCAATAACCCTACCATGAAGCCTGGCAATTGTCAAGTTTAATGGTAGATTTATAAATTAGAGTTATTTAAGCACATTACGCATGTTGGCCTGACGCGCTAAGTCTTCGACTGAGATTCTATTCTCTATCTCATCGTTATAGCCACCCTCACCAATCAAATCATTATCAAGCGCTAAGCTATCAAAGGTTTCCATAGTAAAATTATCATAATTATTTGTGCCAGTAGCATGCTCAGTCTGAACATGTTTAGCATGCTGACCATAATAATGAGGGCTAGGTAATTTTGTTGGTGGTGTTAGGTATACATAAATCAAGCCAGCAATAAACCCAAGCGCAATAGCAATACCAAGTGTTAAAAATATATTTGGCTTCACTGGAAAGCTTGAAGTAATTGGCTGGTCAATTAAACGAACTTTAACTGAATCACCGCTACCATGATAAGCTGTGTTTTGTGTCATCAAAACATAGTTGATAGCACGATCAATTTTTTCAGCTTGATCGCGATTAGGATGATAAGCGTTAATAGCAATAATACCAGAGTCATTAATACTCTTAGCATTAACAGTTTTTTGCCACTGCTTCATTTGATCTTTTGGATTATCACCAAAATAGCTAGCGTCAATTTCAAAACCTGATTCTAATACTTTAGTAAAAAATGAGTTAGAACTAACAACATTAGCTAAAACACTAGACAAGTATTCATTTGACTTAGAAGCAGTATAAGCGTCAACACTTTGATTGTATTCTTGAACGACCAAAAGTTGAGACTTAGAACTGTACTTAAAACGTTGCACGGCAATCACGCCAATACCTAATAAGATAAAAATAGCGATGATGCCAAAGATGGTCTTGCGCTTACGAGCTACAAGATTTATAAAATCATGAAGTTCCATAACAGTTTGTTTTTATTAATATGAACAATACTATAGCATATAATGAAAATAATGTCAATGTACTAATAAAAACAGCCTTTTAGCTGTTTTCATGGACTATTTAAATTAGACCCAAAAAGGTCAAAAATAGCAAATAAAATAATTAAATTAAGCTCAACTCAATCTCATATAACCACGCTCATCAATTACAATAATTTTCTTACTTTCCAAAACACTATATAAGAAAACGTCTGTTACTTGCTGGCGATAGCGGAATTCTTCTTCAGTTAAAACCGCATAATTAACCTCATTAACTAATTCCTCTTCTAATTCTTTAACTAACTTAGCTACTTTGTCTTTGCTAAACTCCCCCACAATCAACATATCAACCGGCGCTTGTTTATCATTAAGGAACAAACCAGATAAAAGTAAGAGCTTAATTGGACCAAGTTTTTTCAATTTATTAGTAAATTCTTTTTCACATAGAATCTGAGCTTTGATAATTAATTCCTTTATTTCTGAAAATAAAACAAAATCCTTGTTGGCTTGAAAAAACTTTTTATCTGTTCGGCCACCAATAAATTCATCATCAGCCCCCTGATGGCTGGTTAATAAACCCATTGTTTCTAGATTTTCTAACTCACGACGAACAGCATTAAGCTGAAGATTAAGATGACGAGCTACCTGACGGATATAATAAGAAGTGTCAGAGTTAAGCAGAAATAATTTAAGAATTTTTACTCGGGCCATTGACCCAAAAAGTTTAGCTAGCATATAATATAGAGTAAAAGCAGTATTTTTTTGATTTCTAACACTTTTCATAGTATACTAGTATATTATAGACGTCAAACAAGAAAAGACTTTTATGAGCTATAAAATAGCCCAACTAACAGTAAACCCTCAACAAGGATCAAACGTTTTAAGTCGTATTTTTGTAAGCCAGCCATCAGCCGAAGAAGACATGCTTATTGGCCGGCTTTTCGTTTTGCTTGAACTTGATACTGAAAGAGCTGAGGATGAAAAAATAGCTGATTTTCTAATTGCTGATGCTTATCAACAATACTATGAGAATGAGGCTCTTATTTTGCGTGACCGTTTAGCTAATTTAAAGCCGGACATAATTTTTGAAGCAGCAATTGCTAAAATAAATCGCAACCTGGCTGCTTTTTTTGAACAAAGTAAATATAAACCAAGACTGGGCTCTCTTAACGCTATTATTGGTATTATTCATGGCAACAAACTATTCTTTGCCCAAACCGGAGTTGGTAAAGCCATCTTACTTTATCGACCAAAAAACAAACGCGGCGAATTACTACTTGATTACAGTCTCGTTGATATTACGGAAAAAACCAGTGACCCAACCCAAGAAATAGTCCAAAACAATAAATTCTTTACTAATGTTGTAGCTGGAGCAGTTCCGGCTCATGGTTATTTCTTTTTTGCCAACGAATCTTTATTTGAATATCTCACTAAAAAACAGGTAGCAGACATTATTACTACCTTACCACCAGCCGGAGCCGCTGAACAAATAAAAAATCTTTTAGAACAAACTAGAGCTTTTGTCCCCTTCTTTGGTTTGATTGTTAAAAATACTGTGGGCGAACATGATGCTTTTGCTTCACCAGCCGCTTCAATGTCTGTGCCTGGTTCAATGCCAGTCGGCTCTGGTCGTTCATCAGTTACTCAACTTAACCTGACTCAAGAAAAAACTGAACAAATTTTAAGTCCATCTGGCATAGTTAATGTTAAGAAATGGTTTAACAAATTAAAACCGGCCTCTTCTGGCATAAAAGACTATGCTTCTAATAAAGCGCGCCAAATAAACATCACTCGAGAAAAATTAAATCTTGGTCAACGCGGCGCCGCCATCGCTAAAACAACTATCGCCCTAACTGGCGCGGTTGTTTCTTTGTCGGCTAGTGCTATTCAAAAAGGTGCTAAACTCGTGACCGACGCAGAAACCAGAAAACAATTAGGTGAAAAAACTAAACAAGCTGCTCAACAAACAGCTCGAGCAACTTTTACAGCCGTTGATAGATTTAGCCGTTTGAGCTTACGTTATAAAATATTAGTTATTGTTATTGTTCTTTCTGTCATTGGAATTTTAGGTAATGTTGTTTATTCCAGTATTAGTCAGAGCATGAAAAAAAGTGCTGAACAAATCGCTTTAGTTGATTCTCAATTTGGTCAAAAAGAAAACCAGTTAGAAGCTGCTTTACTCTACAACAACCGAGATGGAGCTAAAGAAATTTTAACCAGCATGAATGATTTAGTAAATTCTTTGCCAACCAAAACAGACAAAGAAAAAACAACCCAAGCTAGTTTTAAAAAACGTTATGAAGAAAAGCTTGATAAAATTTATAACATCACCAGATTAACTGATAGCGCTTTTGTTTTAGAGCTACCTAATAACGCTAAATACTTATTAGCTGATAATGGTAATATCTTTGCAGTTTCTGAAGAGGCTAAAGCAATTTTTAAAATTAATGATGAAAACAAAACTCTAGAAACAAAGGCCAACAGTACCATTCCTTCCCCTGTCTTAGGCGGGGTGGTTGATGATCCACTACAATATTATGTTGGTCAAAATAGTGTTATTAGCTATAAATCAGAAAATGATCAATTCTCAAGCTTCTCAATAGAAAATCCGCCAGCTCAAATTGAAGCTTCAGCCGTTTATAATAATCGCTTATACTTAATTAGTGCTGGTAGTATTTATCGTTTAGAAATTGATCGTAAAACCAATGCTTTCTCTGGTAGCCAAAATTGGCTAAAAGACAATACAGCCTTAGCAACCGTACAATCAATGGCAATTGATGGCCGAATTTATTTAATTGAAAATAATACAGTCAGCAAATTCTCTGGCGGTAAAAAAGAGGTTTTGAGCTTAGATGAAATCTCGCCTAAGTTGGAAGAACCAAAAGCAATTTATGTTTCCTTTGATAATGATTTTCTATATATCTTAGAACCAAAAAATAAGCGCTTACTGGTTTATACTAAAAATGGTAAATATCTAGCTCAATACTCTGGTGATATGTTAGATAACTTGACCGGCGCCGCGGTTGACCAAAAAAATAAGTTTGTTTACTTGATGAATGGTAAAAAGATTTACCGCATAGAAGCCAAACATTTTCAAAAATAAAATTTTAAATTTACAAATCACCGGTTAACGCCGGTGTTTTTTGTAATTAAAAAACGGCAGCTGTTTTAAGACTACCGTTTATATTATAAATATATTTGTTATTTTATATTTTTATATCTAGACCAAGCGTTAAACTTGGTTTCTTACTTTCAAAATCATAGGCCGGGAAAAGCCATAATTTTGAATCGAGCTTTTTAATAGTAAGATTAGCTACTGGGCCGATCCCTGTGAACCTCCAGGCAATCAAACCAGCTGAAAAATTTTCAGATATTTTATAATCAGCCGTGGCTTTGTACCAATAGTTAGTCCTTCCGTCGCCTTTCTCGCCAAGTATTAACAAAGAAGTATTCCCTTTGCCAACCCAGACACTGGCGCATAGGCGATATAATGCGGGGTTACTTTCAATTCCTGCTCCAACACCCAGCGTAACAAATTCAGATGGCGAATAAGATACTCCGATTAATCCTTCTGACCACTTCTCTTCAATTAAACCGAAGTAAGTGAAACTAACCTTCTCGGATATTTTCTTTACTCCGAAAATATTTATATCAGGAGTTACTTTGTCATCAGACAATTTCCCGAAAATCTGAACCTGCGAATAGGACGTTGTTGATAAAGCAAGGATGACCGCTAATACTAATAACGAAATTAATTTTTTCATTGTTTATGATTTTTTTGTTTGTTTTAAAATGATTTATTAAGTTTTCTAAACCTCTTAATTTAATAAGGAGTTCAAAGAACTTAATAAATAACAAAAAAATCAATACTTTTTAAAGGCCTAATTATTTTTATATTATAGCACTATATTAGATTATTGTCAATATAACCCAATAATAAGGCTGTTTGCTCTACTTATATGTAATAAAATTGGTCGTCATAACAAAAGAGCCTCTTTAGGCTAATCCTAAAGAGGCTCTTTGTAGGAAAAATTAAATATTACTTTAATGTTACCTTGGCACCAGCTTCTTCTAATTTCTTCTTAATAGCTTCAGCCTCTTCTTTCTTAAGAGCTTCCTTAATCATTTTTGGAGCTCCATCAACTACATCCTTAGCATCTTTTAAGCCAAGTTCTGGAGAGACTTCGCGCATAACTTTAATAACGGAAATCTTATTAGCACCAGCATCAGTCAATTCAACGTCAAAGCTATCCTTTTCTTCAACTGCGGCAGCGGCTGGACCTGCAGCAGACATCATCATGGCTGGAGCTGAAGCTGAAACGCCAAACTTCTTTTCTAACAACTTAACCAACTCGGCTAAATCCAACACAGACATTTTTTCAATTGATTCAACAAGTGCTGTAAACTTAGCAGGTACAACAACTTCAGAATCTTTGTTTGTTTCTTCTGACATATTTTTATTGTTTATATCCCCTAGTCAAACCAGAGGATGACATTATTATTTAGTTTCTTGAATAGCTGACAAAACGTGCACTAATGAGCGCATGTTGGAAGCTAATACATTAACAAAACCAGAAATAGGTGCGTTGATTGAACCAACGACCTTAGCATAGAGCTCTTCTTTAGATGGCAAGGTAGCTAATTCAGTAATACCAGCGGCATCAATAAATTTACCTTCTAATATTCCACCTAAAAATTTAACTCGACCATCAAACTCTTTAACAAACCTGGAAATAACTTTAGCTGGAGCGACTTCGTCAGCATAACCAAAAGTAATCGCTACCTGACCCTCGAGGTTACGAGCATCAACTTCGATGTTAGCATCCTTAAGAGCTCGATCAAGTAAAGTCTTCTTGGTAGCATAGTATTCACTTTGCTCCTTAACAAGTTCGTTACGTAAAACTTCGTTTTCTTTAACAGTTAAAGCATTGAAGCTAGTAAAAACAACTGCCTTAGCACGAGCTAGGCGCTCTTTCAAATCACGGCCGATTTCCTGTTTTTGTTGTTTTGTTTTTGGCATAAAACTTAGTGTAATCCCCCGCTAATAAAACACTGGAGGATATAAAAAAACTGCGACCTTTACAGTCCCAGATTACAATCATAGCCTAATGGCTAGTTTAATTGTCTCGGTAGGTCTTATTGATTGCCTACTGTCTAGGACAAGCTCTATCTTAACATATACTGTTATTTTGTCAAATACTAACAATATTTCTATTTTGTAGCATTATAAAGCGCCGAAACCTCGGCTGCGGATAAAGCGCGATTATAAATACGAACATCATCAACTAGACCTGGCAAAAAATAAAGACTAAGAAAAGCATAGCGACCTACAAAAATATTGTTAGTATTAACATCTCCGATACTAGTAATATTTACGGGGCTACCATCTGTTGCACCATCTATATAGACTTGCCCATTGCTGGCTCTATTAAAAACAGCTGCTACTTGATGCCAATTACCATCATTCACCGAGGAAGAGGAAGAAAAACTTAGTGAACTAACTGAATCATTTAAATAACCAACAATTTTGCCAGAGATTAAACCAAGGTACCAGATACCAGTATTTCCACCGTTTGATATAATAGCCGTCCCAGAATAGGTTGATTTTATCCAAGCCATAACAGTCCAATTATTAACCGACATATTCAAATTGCTATTGACTCCACTAGCTGCATAATCATCCGTTCCATTAAACTGCCCAGCGGTACCACTTTTACCAGTAGTGTAATGGGTGCCAGTTCCAGCCCAAGTTCCATTATTACTATTTCCAGAAGAGTCTAGAGCAGTAGTACCTGTTCCTTCATCAAACTTCCACCAACCAACTAAACCAGGAGCAGTACCAATGCCAGAGCTAGAGACACTATTAATACCAGAAGGAGTAGAAGCTACGGTATTACCAAGGCAGAAGTTCATACTAT
>Ga0172381_10000234_pt1 | contig 68154 bp, 111 predicted proteins | sample Leawel6488metaG_FD_119754 | JGI IMG/M metagenome (GOLD analysis project Ga0172381, IMG submission 119754) | Leachate microbial communities from a municipal landfill in Southern Ontario, Canada - Leachate well 64-88 metaG | ecosystem: Engineered > Solid waste > Landfill > Unclassified | place... | reverse complement strand
GGAGCAACTGGCCCGACTGGTCCAAGCGGTCCTTCAGGTCCTAGTGGTCATTCAGGTCCTAGTGGTCCAAGCGGACCTTCAGGTGCGACAGGAGCAACTGGTCCAAGCGGTCCTTCAGGTCCTAGTGGTCATTCAGGTCCTAGTGGTCCAAGCGGACCTTCAGGAGCAACTGGCCCGACTGGTCCAAGCGGTCCTTCAGGTCCTAGTGGTCCAAGCGGACCTTCAGGTCCTAGTCTACAAGGTAACCTGTTAATAAATGGTGGATTTGACTTGTTTCAACGCTGGGATCCCGCGGGCAGTTCGTACACAGATGATGTGTACGGCCCAGATCGGTGGGTCATGCTGACAGACGTGACAGCCCCTTCGGGGTTGGTAGGTATGCTGCGGGACACTTCAGACGCTCACATTGCCGCGCGACATCTTAAGATAGAAAATACAATCGGGGCATCAGCAAGGCGAGTTGGAATAGTCCAGATTGTTGAGGGTGTTGATAGCGTCCCCCACCGAGGTAGTATACTTACTTTTCAGGTACAGGTGCGATCAGTTAATAGTCAGATTTTTCATGCTGCGATACTTGAATGGACTGGTACTGCCAATGCAGTAACAAGTGATGTTGTAAATAATTGGGCGAGCACAACCTACACGCCGGGAAACTTTTTTCTAGCGTCAAATTTAGCGGTGACGGCGACGGCGGTCGTAACGACTGCTGCCAACACATGGACGCCCCTATCTGTTACAGGAACAATTGGCGCAAGTTGTAATAATCTCATTGTGATTGTGTGGACTGAAAATACTGTAGCTACATCAGCCCATGTGGCATTTTCTGAGGCGGGGTTATTTCGTGACTCAGTCGTACAACCTTGGTCCCCGCGTCCCGCATGCCAGGAGTTAGCGTTATGCCAGCGGTACTACGAGAAAAGTTATGATGTTGATGTGCCCCCGGGGACAGTTGGGGCTGCAAATGATGGTATTCAAACTAGTGCCGCAACGACGGCATTTTTCAGCGCCGCAACGGTGGGATTTCACACCACCAAGTTTCGCCAGTCAAATCCAGTTATATATAATAACAATGATGGAGTGACAGGACAGGTGTCGGAATATAACTCAGGGAATGCATTCGTGGCAAATCGAACGGCGGGTGTTTTATCTGGCATGCAAAACGGCGCGACTTTATACCAACCGAGTGCGTCTATGACAGCCCATAATCTCATTAGGTTCCATTGGTCCTGTGATGCTGAGCTGTAGAATGTGGAGCTATTAGATTGTTGGTAATTGTAATAGCGCTTTATAGAGTTTGGCTTCGGCCAACGCATCAGCAAGGGCGTCGTGTGACTTAATAACTGGTATTCCCATTTTATCACACATAGCTTTTAGACTCACAGAATTAAATGGCGCGGGGTCGCCTTGAAAAAAGGCTCTATCATTTAAGGCGATGCCAAATAGCATAGAATCACGGGGGTGCGGATGAAAAATTTGATTAAAACTCTCATACCCTAACCACGCCTTCAAAAAACCAGCCTCGAATGCCCAGTTGTGCGCAAGTGGCACCAATGATTTTCTATATGGAAGGTCTAAACTTTGAAACCATTCGTCAAACATATCGGCCGCTCTGGATTGGCTAACGGCTGTTTGTACTAGCTCGGCGATATCTATTCCATGCACAGTGGAAGCCTCTTTTTCAACCCGCTCGGGATATTCTGGGGCTATTTTTAGATAAAATGGCTGTGTGCAGGGCGCCATTTCTGAATCTAAAGGTTGCACAGCAATTTGGATAATTTCATGGTACCCGGGCATTCTGCCAGTTGTCTCGACATCAACTGCCGCCATTAAATTATATTTAAGGCTTATTAAACCACTATAAGATTTAACCATCTGTACCTCTAAAAAACCCGTGTAAACAGGCATGCTTCCATAGATTATCGTCCGCTTCAGTTATGTCAAAATTATTGAAAAGGGCCCATGCTTCAAAAGCCTCTAATAATTTTGATCGTGAATAGCCCCGGCCAACAATAATCGGATTCTCTAACTCAGTTAGATAGGAGAGTAAGTCGGCAAAGCCACCAGCAATAAGTAATTTTGCCTGCCTTGTATTAGGATTTATGTCCATCAGTCTCTCGCTTGTTAGTAGGTTGTATATTATGTGGATTCTTCGTGATCTCGATTGGATTATTAGGTAAATTATTTAGGGATTCCGGTAGTAATCCCTCTGTAATCATCGCCTCTGTTTCATACAAGGCGACAAGATTCCAAATGGCCGCAATAAGATGCGGCTCATCTCGCATACCAATCATAAATTTACTTAGATGTCGGACTGCGCTATCAACATAACAACGTAGGTCGATCCCAGCACGCCAGTTGTCGTCTCCGTATTTAGTAGCCCCGTCTTCAAAATGTTGTGCTAACCGAATTAAGGTGCGAAATGGCAACAGATCCATACGCCCTTTGCCAACAGCACAGTCACGAACAGCTCCGGTGACAAACTTTCGTCTAGTACCACTATCTTTTACTTGACACTTTGATTTTTTAGCCATTATCCCTCCCTTAGCTGTAATCTTGCAGTTCAATATACTCGTCCCAGTCTTGAATCTCTATAAAATCTCCACCGTGTTTAAGTGCAAATTTTGTGCCATTTGTGGGAAGTTTTCCAGCCCATCGGATCTCAGCCACTGGTATAGCATTATCCCCTACCCACTTAAAAACTGTAATAATACAATCCATACTAAACTTCCGTTTCTAAAACTAGATAACCTTGACGAGTTATATAACATCCATTGGTTTCAATTTCTCTGCTCTCCAGCGACAGGTTTCCAATATGTTTCTTACCGCCTACAAGTTTACCAACTGGATACTCGTGTGGAAGGGCGTTTAATACAGCTTGACGGCCCCAATATATGGTTTCATTTTCAGCAATACTGGTGCGAAAATGTGCCATAAACTCGTCAAACGATGTCGCAAATCCAGGAGTAAAGAAGCAATACTCATCAATAAAATTCTCTAATGCGTTTTTGTTGGCATCTATAAGTTGTTCTTTACTTGATGTGTCAACAATTGGAAGACGGAGTCTGTGCTCAACATCTGGCAGTGGAAGATTCATTAGGGTGTACATAAAATATGGTGCCTCATCTTCTAATTTTTTAATCAGCGTGCGGGTAGGGATCTCATTTACGAGCTGGTCAACATACATCATTGTTACTCGTGTGTCACCCGTAAAAACAGGGCAGTGATCTCTTGAATTTGAACATTGAATCCAGTGTGTCGTATTAGGCTGCATACAAACTTGTTTATACTTGGCATGAATAGGGATCACATCTGCTAGGACTAAATCCTTTATTTTATTGTACACTGCCTGGGCATTTTGTTGAGAAATATTCTTTTCCTCAACTACACATAAAACTGCACCTGCCAGCTCTCCATTAAAGTCCCCTGTGTTTGTAAGTGCTGAATCTGCACGCATGGTTCCACCAACCATAAGCGTTTGAATAGCTTGGTGTAAAATTGTCTTACCAGTATTTTGATTCCCCCATAAATACAAATACGGTAGATGTTCAAATGGCTCCCTAAGCATTAGAGCGATCCATCTTTGAAGATAGTCTTTTCCAGTTGTTATTCCATTTTTCTGGGCCCAAGATAGTTCTTTTAAATTAGCTGTCAAGTCGGCTCCCGTGTGTTCTAGTACCATATCCCAGTGTGGATGTGGCGAGTCGCCCGGCTCATAGGCTTCTGGTTGATACTTTAATTTCGGAGCTCGCAGATTCCACTGTCTATTACCGGGAAATTCATCTTGAAAGGGGACGTGTGTTATAGTCCAAGCCTTAGATAGAATTTCGCCAAGCACGACTTCGGCATTATCCTCATAACCAGCAGCTTTTAAACGGGATCGAGCATCATCTTTTGTCGTGAATACCCACGTACCTTTTTCATGCCAGTATGCCCATCCCGAGGTGTTGTTATCTCCAGAGATCAAGCATCTAACGTACTTATCAATCTCCTCAAAATCAGCATTAACTTCCCCATGCGTTCTGACATCAATATTATATATCTTAAAGAACTTCCCTTTTTTTTGCATCCAACCTAGAGGTTCAATTTTATCATCAGAGTGTTTAACAATCTCAACAAGCAGTTTCTCTTTCTTATATGCTTGTAGACGTATTTGTCTATTATCTAGTTCGTCAGGTATTTCAATGTTGTGACCCATTGACTTGACGGCAGCGAGAGCAGCGTCTCTATCAGGAAAGGTATACCCGCCACCTTTGGAGTCATCTTCTAGACCCTCAAAGGCAGCGGCTGCTCCACTTAAAGAAAGAGGTTTGTTGTAAAAACAATACGTCCAACCACCTTTGTCCAATTTCCAGGTATCGTGTTCGTTTGTACCCTTTCCAAAACGACAAACACGAAATGCCCCATCAAGCATCGGGAACAAAAATGCGTTGGGTTTTGTTTTATCACGCCCCTCTGCTAACGTTTCAAATGCCCCTAGAATGGGATCACTAGTACTAGCCCGTTCATTGGCAAGTTGTTTCAAGAGAGCTGTATGGGTGTTTAAAAGATGGTGGTCGGCTACCCAGACAGTCGTATATTCCGTATGGGCTTGTAATTCTGCAATTATTCGTTTGTGTGTATCATCTAATGGTGTGTTTCTTTGCGCAGCGGCTTTATCCGCTATTTTATCTTGATCTGCTTCATCAACACCTTCTATGCGTACCTTCGACCTACGACGTGCCGCAACATCAACGTAGGCTTTCCAATTCGCAGGGGGCGTTAGGTAGGCGCGTGTCCCATCTGCATTTAAGTTGTCTTTTAAGGTTGTTAGGCCTTGATTTTCTGATGTGGTTCTGCGAGCCCACACCCACATATTGCCGCCACCAACATCCATACTCGCTTCAAAATTAAACTCGACACGCCTGGAAATTTCTTTTAAACAAGCTAGCGCTAGTGCTGAGTGTTCTGTATGGTTCTGTGTATCTGGTAGGCTGTCAACATCAAATTCAAAGTACACATGCAAACCGCTGCCCCCTGTACTCTTTAAAACAAGAGCCTCGGGGACATGCATTAGTTTATCAAGAATTGCGTTAAGTTGTTCAGCTTCGACGCCTACGCCCTTTGCATGACTAGTAATTGAATCATAGTCAAAACCACAACGAATAGATTTTTTATTCCGCCAGTCCCAACCAGTGAGTCCAATTGAATCCGCATGTTTGTCAAGTGGATAACGTAGCTCGTGGTCATTATCTACTGGCTCAGTATTGGCATTCTTTGGCAACCGGAAATTGTACCAGTCATACGCATAGTTATTATTACAATAAACACCATTCTTGCCCGCTACTGGCTCACCATCATCTCGGGAGACAAGAACCTGAACCTCCATATCTGGTGTGTACCAACTAGCTACTCGTGGGTTGTTGTGTGGTAGAAGCTGGAAGAATCTAATTAACTGATCCGTAGCATGCATTTAATAGCTCCAGTAGATTATTACGTCCTCTTATATAAGAGAGGGATTTTTGTGGCCAAAAGTTCTATCTAAAATTTGAAGTGCATAAATAACACGGAGGTAAGAAAAGCAAACGATATACCAACAAATTGAAATGCGAAGCGGTTTTCCAAACACAATTCAATAAAAGATAGTTAATTTTAAATAAGTTTGCCTTTCAATTGATGTAATCTCTTGTTATGTAAGAGGTTATGTTAATTGACCTCTGAAAATTTAGTAACTTTTTCAAAAAGTGCAATTTTAAGCCCTTATATATCATGTAGTTATATCAATTGAAACAGTTGTTTATGCTTTTCAAAACACGATTTAGTAAAAAGGGAGTAAATTTTTGAAAAAAAGTATGCCTTTCAATTGATATAAGTCGTTGTAGGGCAAGTAGTTATATCTACACAAAATTTGACTTACGTCGATTTGAAACAGATGTTTATGCTTTTCCAAAATCAAAGAGTTCCCTTATAGACGAAAATATTTTTTTTCATCCAACAAGGCGACTTTTCGGGTAGACAAAACTGTTTATCTGTTTCAAATCGACGTAAGTCATTTTTTGTATCAATGTAACCTCGTGCTAGGCAAGAGGTTACAGCAATTGAAAGGCGAATATAAATTCGGGGGGCGCGCGGATTTTTTACTAAATCGTGTTTTGAAAAGCATAAACAACTGTTTCAATTGGTATAAGTCGTTGTAGGGCAAGGAGTTAAAATTGCCACTTTTCAAAAAGTTACTAAATTTTCAGAGGTCAATTTACGTAAGTCATTTTTGCCTAAGTTATAACTACTGGCAGAGCAAGTAGTTATATCAATTGAAATGCATACTTTTTTTGGTTTTCTGATAGACTTTTACGCACACTTTAGATATAATGTCTTTTAAGTCAAGTACTTATGACTAATAGCCATTTACTTTTCTGCTAAATTTATATTTATGCCCTTCAATTTCTAACTTCAAAATTTTTGACAAACATTTCTAGTCTAAAATCCCTCTATTATATAAGAGGCTATGAATACGACACCCCGAATATTAGATGATGGCACAATTATATTTCCACAACGTGGAAGCGTCCCACCTACTTGTCTAGAGGGGTACAGAAGAAAAAGCGAACTAGGAGCAGGAGCTTGGACATTAATACCACTGTGGCGATACTGTCAATTTCGGACACAGATTTTACGGAGGCGGGAAGACTGTAATTGTGAAATGCTAGTAAATATTTGTGGCCATCCATTAGGGAATAACAAAGAGTTGACAATAAGTTGCTGTGAGGGTTGTAAATGGCGGACCAGCTAAAAAATTTACGGTTAGATCAATTGGTGCCTGCATTTGTACTATTACGTCTGGTGGATAAAACATCCTTAGATTACATTGAGATGCGCGATTCAATCGCTGCCCACGGGTTTTTCAGCGCAATCTGTGTGCGAATTTCTAAACGCCAGCCAGATAAATATGAGATAATTGAAGGCCTACATCGATACTGCTGTGCCCTTGATTGTGGACTTTCTGAAATACCGTGTATAATAAAAGAAGCAACAGACAGTGAAGTAAAAAACTGGCAAGTACAGGCAAATTTAATCCGAAAAACAACTACTAACACTGAATACGCGGCTAGATTAAAAATGCTCTTCATTGAAAATCCAGAATTAACAATGGCCAATCTTTCAATAGAATTACATTGTCGGCCAGCAAAGATTCAAGATATTTTGCGGCTAAATCGCCTCATACCTGTTGCAAAAAAACATCTTGACCGCGGGGAGTTACCTATAACGTCCGCCTATGCCCTCTCCCGGCTACCACAGCAGTTTCAAGACGATTTACTTAAGCAAGCAATGACTTTGACAGCTAGGGAATTCATCCAATTAAGCAACGGCTATCGTAAAGCGTACAAAGAAGCTATCAATGAGGGGCACCTTAAAAACTACCTTATTGTCAGTGATAAGCCATCTCCCCACCTGCGCACATTCAGCAGGGTTAAACAAGAATATGAGCGACCAATTTATGGCGAAATACTTACGACGCGTGAAAAACTAACAAAAATTGAAATATGGAAGCTGGCTTTGGCATGGGTTTTGCATATTGATCCTGAGTCAATACGCGAGTCACAAGAGCGAGCCAAACAGAGGGCCGAACATGACCGTGAAAAATTAGACAAAAGAAGTATGGACAGAACACGTCTACATCGGTGTCGTGCTAAAAAGTTAGGAGCGGATCCACACGACACAGATATGATTGAAATCGTCACCTAGTTTTAGTTTCTATAACCTACTTAGGAGTTTTACAATGAGTAAGAGTACTGAATTGAGCACTGTAACACTAGACCAATTGCCCGCCGTCGGTGTTAATGCGGCTAGTGATCTAATTGGAGATCTAACAAAAAGTAATGAGTTCTTCGACCGGATCCAACTTTTTAGCAAGGGCGGTGCAATTGATCGGGATCTAATTCGCCCCGGCCACTATGGTGTTCCAAGTGGAGAAGATAGTATCAAGGATCTGGGAGTTGAGATCGATCTATTGCCACTTGTTTGTCGAGCAAAGGCCCTTGATCTAAGTGACCGTGACGCCATTGTCACAAACTATGATCCGACATCGTCGGCATTTAAGGAGATCCAAGAAAAGGCATCGATTCAAAATTCTGGCTGTATGTATGGACTAACGTTTTTAGTCTTTGAACGCAGTGCAGGTCGCTTCTATGAGTTGTTTTGTGGTGTCAATAAATCGATGCGTATGGAATCTGATAAGATCGCTTCCTTCCTTCCATTGCCAGAAGACGCTGCAAAACGTCTTGAAGAAAAGAAGGGTGTGCGGGTAGAACCACATGGACCCATGCCATGCACGCTAAAAGCAAAGTATGTAACCAAACGTAACTTTGGCTGGCACGTGCCAATCTGTGTACAGTGTTCAACTCCGTTTACTAATCTACCACCTGTTGATCGGATTCAGGCGGAGATTGAAAAGTTTATGAATCTGGCTAATACGGAAGTGGAAAAGGTCGAAGAGACAACCGGATCAAAGCGGGCTCGCTAGCCCCGGAATACAGCAGGGCCGAAGTGGCTGGGTTATCATTGGTAATTGCCCACCACATAACTTGCCCTATGTTACATAGCTATTTTCAGAAACATCCTTGCTGATTTTAGTTCAATTTTAAACTAAGGATGCCAGTTTGGAGATTTTATTATGTCGATGTTAGCAACAATTTTGGTCACGTATTATCTTGGTGGTGTTACCACCCTACTTCTCGACGAATATGAGGCGGGTGGTGATATTAGCCTGTCAACTATTCTAGGTCCGGCCGCTTGGCCAATTGGTACAGTCGCTCTTATTGCACAGAAAATTAAAGATTACACAAAGGGGAGTCAATGAAAATCAGTAAGTATTTAGTGCCTGTCGTGGCTTATTGGCTAGGTGGGATGACAACCTTGCTAATTGATGTTTATGCACAATGTGGAGATGTTCCTATTGGTGTTGTATTGCGAGCCGCGCAATGGCCTTACGTGGCCATTAGGTATTTTATTGGCATCTAGCCCTTCGGGGCATAGCGGGGTGGAGCAGTTGGTTAGCTTTCGAGGCTCATAACTTCGAGGTCGCAGGTTCGAGTCCTGCCCCCGCCATTTAAGGAGACATATATGAAAGAGCGAACAGCGACAATTTGTGGTTATGTACTTTTTGTAGCAATTTTCCTTTTGGTAGTCGCAGGCGTCTATGGTATCATTCAATCTAGACGAGTAGACCCCGCCCTCGAAGATACTTCGCCACCGGTAACTATTTCAGCACATATCGGGCCAGCATCGGTTCTATATGTGGTGGCCCATATTAAAAAAGGTCACCATATTTATTCTATTAATAAACAAACGCCAGAGCCAATCCGAACTGTTTTGAATATTGCACCAAGCCAGGATTTTGGAGCCACTGGGGACTGGGGTACTATTCTCGGTCCTAAAAAAGTAAGTATACCCGGTGTCGGGATCTTAGAAGAGCATGAATATGGGACCGCGTGGCGGCTACCCATAAATTCTCACGTCCCGCTTGCAATCTTAAAAATTAAGGGCACAGTGACTGTCACGCCCTGTAGTGAAGATAGCTGCTGTTTACCATTAATTATACCATTTGAGGCCCAGGCTGTTCGATGATTACACTCGGATGGTTAGGCAATGTCTTAATTATATTAGCTTTATGGCAAACCGGATGTAAGAATCGGACAGGTTGGCTATGGAGCATTGCCGGCAATATCGTGTGGTGTATCTATGCTATTGTACTTGGCATGAGTGATATGCTTTTTATTGACGTGGTATCCCTGATTCTGGCGTGTTATAATTGGCATAAATGGAGGCCGATCAATCCATGAATCCAAGTGCAGTCATAGTTCTCCAACCTCAGTTTAATCAAGGTCTCTTTTTGACATTATGCAAAGAGATGCTTGGTGAATCGCCATCGCGAATCGCGGATGCCAACGGTTTAAAAGGGCTGCCTCACCTATTGTCAGTCTTAAAAGAATTTAGTGGGGATGCACAGGAAGATGTACACGGCCTTATTACATTTGGGTGCCTACTTGCATCCGATGAGAGGGACACCCCCCTATTATTAGAAGTCATGTCTGGCATGCAATTTGCACTTACAGAGACTATTGTACGGGGGATTCAAGCTATTTTAGTTACAGGAACTCTACATCAGTGGATACAAGCCGTCGCACGTGGGTGCCGACAAGACCAGACGACGGCCGTTAGGATGTGTTTTGACAAGATATATGTTTGTTTTTGTCAACAAGGACTCGCAGCACTTTTTACTGGAACTAAGCACGATCTTCCAGACCACACTTTTTATTTAACGTCAGATAAGAGGGGATAAGCATGTCATATAATAAGTTCGAGTTTGATGATGACCCCATAGATGATCCATGTGATGATGATGATTATGACCAAGATCTTGAAGAAGACGACGATTACGACCCCGATCTAGACGCTGACGATGACTATGATCCAGATGATAACGAAGATATTTTTGGCCCATATGGATGGAACTAATGAACCTGCCTCTTAATACACCTACCGGGATCAAATTAATTACAACCACCGCCTCTGGCACCCGGATAAAAACTCCGGCTACAATTCAAGCCACTGAGGCTCGGATTGAATTTCTAAAGTCGCCCTTCTCGCTTAAAGACGAAATCAAAGCGATGAAGAATGCCCGATGGCACGGCTTTGATGACCCCCCACGTAAAATCTGGTCGGTGGAAAATTGCGGACGGAATTTATTCCAGTTACAAGTCATGATGGGCATCGATGCCTATGAATGGTTCGATAGGCCAATCCAACATTTTGCGTATCAACGACCTCTTCGGCCCCACCAAAAAGATATGACGGATGCAGGCTTAACATACCATTATCAAATCTTTGGGGCAGAGATGGGGCTTGGAAAAGGCGGACTACCGAGCACAAAAGTCGCCACCCCCGATGGCTGGACTACACTTGGTGAGATCAAGATTGGCGACACCATAATCAATCCAGATGGCGGCACCACCTATGTTACAGGTGTATTCCCCCGGGGTAAAATGGAGATGTTTAGGGTCACGTTTTCTGATGGGGCTACAGTTGTCTGTAGTGGGGACCATCTATGGAACGTTAGGTCAGCCTGCCAAAAACACCGAGGACAAGGATATAAGACACTAGAATTAAATGAGATCATCAAGAGTGGTCTAAGGTTAAAAAATGGCAATGCTAAATACTATATTCCGATGGTAAAACCTGTAGTTTATTCTACCAAGGAATTACCAGTCGATCCATATGTTGTTGGATATATACTTGGAAACGGATCCTTGAGTGATTGGACAAATAAAATATCTGTGCCCGATATGGAAACAGTCGCGCGATTAAATGCAGCAATGTCTGAGGATTTACAGTTCTCGAATAATATTGATTACCACGTAAAAGACAAGACGATAAATGGCTGGATAAAAACGTCCAAGTTAAAAGGTCGCAGATCCTGGGAGAAGCACATTCCTGAAGAGTACTTGTATAGTTCTATTGAACAGCGACTGGCACTATTACAAGGTCTTTGTGACTCTGATGGGTATGCGGCTGATACTGGTGTCGAATACTCAACAACATCAAAACAATTGTGTGACGCCTTCGTCGGTCTTGTACAATCGCTTGGTGGAACTTGCCACGTGCATACATGTTATCCAACATACTCATATAAGGGCGAGATGCGCATCGGTCGGCTCGCCTATCAAATCTATGCTTCCTTCCCTGATACCATTACTCCCTTTAGACTTACAAGAAAACTAAATGCCTATGTAGTGCCGACTAAGTATCAGCCAACTCGGGCGATAATAAATGTGGAACCCATAGGTGAGGACGAATGTATCTGTATCTCAGTCGCGGATAAAAATCAACTTTATGTTACTGATGATTACATCGTAACGCACAACACACTTTCCGCCATCGAAGTGATGGAAAAGTCTGGTAAGAAGAAGTGGTGGTGGGTTGGTCCCAAATCGGGCTTATACGCAGTTGAGCGTGAGTTCAAGCGGTGGGAAGTCAACTCGAATCTTGAGATTGAACTGATGACCTACGAGGGTCTAGTTAAACATATGAGTATGTGGAAGTCTGGCGACCCTGCTCCTATGGGCGTTGTCTTTGACGAAATTAGCCGTGCAAAGACAGCCAAGACTCAACGTACACAAGCAGCTCAGGCTCTTGCAGACGGCATACGACGTGACTGGGGCATGGAAGGCTTTGTTATCGGCATGTCTGGTACCCCCTCTCCAAAGTCACCAGTTGATTGGTGGGCTCCGTGTGAGATTGTGTGGCCCGGATTCCTGCGAGAAGGGGATGCTGAGTCCTTTAAGTTTAGACTAGGTATCCATCGAAAAGAAGAAGGGGCTATTGGAAATGCCTTCTGGCAACTTGTCGATTGGCGTGATAACGAGAAGAAGTGCGATCTATGTGGAGAACTTGAAGATGAAGGCAACCACACGCATTTAATTGGTTTAACATTAACAGGTGTTGAATCAGATATCCATGATTTCAAGCAATCTAAGAATGAGGTTGCGTATTTAAGTGAGCGACTCAAGGGCCTTGTAATTATTAAACAGAAAAAGGATTGCATTGAATTGCCGGATAAACAATACCGACAAGTATATTGCAAGCCATCTCCTGCTACAGTGCGCGTAGCGGCATCATTATTACAGTCGGCCCCCAACACTATCACCGGCCTCGTTAGACTCCGAGAACTAAGTGACGGGTTCCAGTATCGTGATAAGATAAACGGTAAGGAGCAATGCCCAGTATGCAAGGGTTCAAAAACGAATACCTATTGGATTGATCCAGAGGATTCAGAGCATGCGTTTACAATGACTGAAATGCTGGACCCAGAGTATGTTGAAACTCTAATTGAGACACAACTTCCATGTGCAACTTGCAACGGAATTGGCGAAGTTGATAAGGTTGAGCGAACGGTTAAGGAAGTGCCATGCCCCAAGGATGAAGCCTTAATCAACCTTTTAGATGAGAACGAAGAGACTGGCCGATTGGTAGTGTTCGCTGGCTTCACTGGATCAATTGATCGAGTGACCAAGATCTGTTTGAAGCATGGATGGGATGTCGTGCGAGTTGATGGTCGAGGCTGGCTTGTGTACAAAGCAAATGGGCAGTCAACTACAGATGGCCCGCTAGACTATTGGGCAGCCGTTGACAAGAATCCACGGGTCTGTTTCGTCGCTCACCCGAAATCTGGCGGTATGTCACTAACATTAGTTGAATCCAGAATGGCTGTCTACTATTCCAATGACTATTCCCCAGAATCTCGTTCACAAAGTGAGGATAGGATTCACAGAATGGGCGCTGACGAGAATATTGCAGTAACGATTGTTGATCTTCTCCATCTGCCATCAGATGAGAGAGTGCTAGAAGTTTTACGGGCAAATCGTCGTCTTGAGTTAATGTCTATGGGGGATTTCCAGCAAGATCTTGAGGTGCTTGATGAAGCCGAAGAAACACAACCCTAACACACCTAAACGATTAATTGTTAAAGCAACAAGCTGGGAGACTATATCATTAGTTCTTACTACACTCGTCGCGTATCCGTTTACATCCAATCTATGCACAAGTGTCGAATTGGCCCTGGCCTGTCTTGGTATTAAGATTCTATTTTATTATCAGCACGAAAAAATCTGGCACACCATTGGCTGGGGGCTAAAGGATGGCTAATTTTTTCACAGCCGACCTGCACCTGGGTCACAAAGCAATTCTAAGACACACACCAGCCCGCCAGGGTTTATTCGGTGACGATCTTGATGCAATGGACACGTATCTCATTGATCGAATTAATGAGATTGTAGGCCGCAAAGACACTCTATGGATTCTCGGCGACTTTATTTGGAAAGCCAGTCGCTATGGGCACTATAGACAGCGTCTAAAGGTAGCAGAATTGAATGTTGTTACCGGTAACCATGATACGCCGTCGCTCCGTAAGCACGTTTCATCATTAAATGACATGGTGTACCGTAAAATTAATGGCCAATATTATCACATGGCTCATTATCCTATGGCATCGTGGCGAAATAGAGAGCATGGGGCCATCCATCTTTATGGTCATTCCCACGGAACTCTTGAAGAGAAATTAGATACCTGTTTCCACGGGCGTCTAGCTATGGATGTTGGTGTTGATAACGCGTTTAGATTGCTGGGTGACTGGCGACCGTTTTCGTTTGATGACCTACGGAATCATTTAGGAGACTGTTATGAATAGGTGTCTTGCTTGTGGGCATAATATTTCCAGCGAACTTTTTGACCCCGGTCCACAGCCGCTGGCCGCCTTGAATCTGCCAAGAACACACGAAGCTGCCGTAGACTCGTTGCGTCTTCCAATGAAATTTAATTCATGCTCTATTTGTGGGCATGTGTGGAATACCGATTTTGACTACGCCCAAGTACCATATGCTGGCGATTCAAATCTAATGTATAACAGCGGCGTGCTCTGGCAGGCTCATATGCAGCGGCTAATTGATAAGCTAGTTGAGAATTCAAAAGTCTGGGCTCCGGGCCCACTAATTGATATTGGCTGTGGTGATGGGTCATTTTTCACTCAATTATTAGGTACAATTCCCGACGCTGATTGTATTGGTTTTGAGCCGGGAATAGAAGGTGACAAGATCACCACATTTAAGTGTGTACGGGACTACTTCATTCCTGAACGCGATCTAAAACGATACCGCCCTAAGTTTTTATCCTGCCGACATGTAATTGAACATCTACAAAATCCACGAGATTTTGTGGCAGAGATCGCCTACTGGTGCAGTCGATATGACCTGGATCCAATTTTCTTGGCCGAGGTACCTTGTTTTGATACTGCAATAAAAACTGGTAGAATTTCAGATTTTTTGTATGAGCATGTCTCCAATTTTACGTTAAATAGCTTGTTTACGCTATTTGTAACGTCAGGATTTAATGTACTCGAAGCCTCTCGATATTATGGCGACGAAGTTATTGTTGGATTTTTTACGCCACACAATGTTGCATTAAAACAACACGAGGCCGGAACCGAGGCTTTTGCAGCTAAAGTAAGTCGAACATTTGAAAGTATTGGCGACTTTATTGCGGATTTGCATCAGTCAGCCGCCATGTCATCAGTTGCACTATGGGGTGGTACCGGTAAGAGCTCCGCTTTTATTAATATGTTTAAATTTGATGGTGGCACCTTCCCCTTAGTCGTGGACTCAGATGTAAATAAACTTGGCCGGCATGTTCCCGGCACTGGGCAAGAGATTCAATCCCCACAGGTTCTTGTGGGTGGAAATCCAATTATAATTATAACGACAGCGTGGCGAGCAGAAGATATTTATAATGATATTAAGTCTCGTGGGATTCAATATAACCGTCTACTTGTTCTTCATGATGGAATTTTAAGTGACTATAATCCAACTACCTGATATTGATATTCCGAGCCTCTTGGCCGCATATCAGCGAAAAGATTTCACAAAGGTCTCCGAGATCTTTGTGCAAATCATTAAACATTTTAATGAGTGTAACTATACTCAAATGACACAAGATCAGTATTGTAAATTCAATACTTACGTGTTTACAATTTTATATATTCTCACCCAGCCAGATTTTCAAGTGCCGCAAGAGTACGCACGGGTGTTTATCAATGTAAATCATATTTTAACAAATATGGTGCGAGCCTCCTCTCTTCGGTCAACTCAGCCCTTTCTCGACCGTGTGTATAGCCAACCAAATAACTATATCAAGATACTAACGTTAGCTACATGTCATAATGAGTTAATTGTCCCTATTGAAGATCTCTTTAAGCCCAATGCTGAACTGACCTCACTCTGGTGGGCGAACTATCAGACACCGGCGATTGGTACACTCTCAAAAGCGGTGCATGAGCGTGTAGTCAGTCAATTAAGGGGGGTCCCCGACGGCTTTGTACTGCCAGATTTCAGAACCGCCCCTCTCTATTTTCAAAGTACCTATTTTTCACCAGAGACCGATCATCTGATTAAACAAGAGTATAATAAACAGATTAGAGCAAAACTTTCCGGCGCTAAGATACATACTACACCCAATAAAAAAAGTATAGCAATCATTTGTGATAGGTGGCAGCCGACGACGGCCGTGTATAAAAGTTGCTACCATCAGATTGAGTGTTTAGCTAAGAGATATGATTTAACTCTTGTTCATTTTAGTCAAGATAAGTCAAATCAAATTGACATGGGTTTATTTAAAGACATAAAGCGAGTAACCCTCCAACCTGATATGACTCGCATTGATTACTCGGAGATAAAGTATAATGATTTTCAATTCGCGTACTTTCCAGACGTGGGCATGAACTATGAGTCTGTCTGTCTATCCAATATGCAAGTAGCACCGATAATGGCCACCGGATATGGGCACCCTGTCTCTACCTTTGGATCTAAAATTGACTACTTTATAGGTGGGCTTGATTCTGAACTGCCAGAGTTAGCGGCTAAAAATTATAGCGAGCGATTAGTACTAATTCCAGGGATAGGAGCCCATCCGGTATTCCCCAACTATACGCGTAAAAATAGCCAAAGTGACAAGTTTCTTATAAACTGTTGTTGGACATCCCCAAAGATTAACTATCCAATGCTAGAGGCTCTTTTAACGATAAAGCAACAAGCTGACCGCCCGATTCATTTTCAATTCTTCCCGTCGTGGACAGTCACCAGGTATCAAGCCTGTATTTCATTTATGCGCGACATGGAGCAACTGTTTGAAGGCGCGGCCACAGTTTACACAGATCGACCCTATCAAGAATACTTGGAACTAATGGAGCGGGCCCAAATAACACTTGACAGCTACCCATTCGGCGGATATAATACAATAGTCGATTCTTTATTCATCGGTTGCCCAGCTATAACATTAGAAGGAACACGCTTCTTTAATAGGGCTTCATCAGCTCTTATGCGCAAGGTAAATATGCCGCAGTGCATAACTGGCTCGATTGATTCATACATCCAAACAGCCCTTGATTTGATTAATGACACCAAGGAGCTAGCTCGTCTTCGTGCCCAATTGTCTGACATTGACTTGCAAGCACTTCTTATAGACAATGACGAACCTCAATACTTTGCTAATGCCATAGACTACCTAATCACGCACCACAGTGAGCTAAAAGGTGGTCGAAATCCTATTATCTTGGCATGATTTTTGCAATCTATTTAGTCAGGTTCAGCCACTGCCTGAATAATGCCCTTTTGATGCAAAAATAAAACACTCTGATGCAATTATGTCTGACTTGAAAATTGAAGCCGCCCTAATTGATAGTGTTGACCGCCATCCTAATGCGGATCGACTTGATCTTCTCCATATTGGAGCCTACACAGTTTGTGACACACGTGACAAGTATGTAGCCGGTGAGGTTGTGGCATTTTTTCCACCTGATATACTTATACCGAATAAGTTAGCCACCCAACTTGGTGTAGACCAATACCTAAAAGAAGCTATCTACCCTGGCGACGCCTACAAGTCAAAATGTCGTGTGTCGGCTATCCGGTTACGTGGCTGCCCATCATTCGGCTTTGTATTTAAGACAAAATGGGCGCACACTCCAGGAGATGATCTAACTGATCGTTTTCATGGGTTTAAATTTGATCCACCAGCCCCGGCATACTATAAGCAGGGATTGCAAGCCCCAGGAGATCCCCGTTTTCATTGTTACACAGATATAGAGAACTATAGAAACTCTCGATATCACGATGCCATACCAGAAGGAACGCCAGTTCGCATAACAGAAAAATGCCACGGTACCTGTTCACGGATAGCCGCTATTGCTGGTAACTTCATGGTCGGCTCACATAGATGCACGGTGCAGCAGCAGGATAAGTCTGGGAACACGTCAGTGTATTGGAAACCACTTAACTCCAATCTTACAGATCTATTAGCCTGCCTAGCTGAGGATTCGAATAATGTGATTGTCTTTGGCGAAATCTTTGGATCGAAGATACAATGTATGGACTATGGAATCACTGGAGACTCTGGTTACCGGGTATTTGATATATCAGTAAATGGTACCTACCTCTCGTGGGAGGCGGTTAATTATTATACAACACGCTTCTGTGTACCAACTGTGCCATTGCTTTATACTGGTCCATTTAGCCATGAGGTTGTTGCTCAGCTTGTTGACGGCCCAACTACGCTAGCTAAACCGGAACAAATTAGATCAAAGTTTAAGGGCCGCGAAGGCATCGTTATTACGCCCCTTGAGGAACGCTTTAGTCCACATCTTGGTGGACGCATGATACTAAAGGCAGTAAGTTGTGATTATCTAGAACATAGAAGGAGCGACTCTCATTAAGAAAATAATTGCCAGTTTTGTAACTGAGTACAAAGGTTCTGATCTTCCCGGCGACTTGACTCGCTACCTAGAAACATTGGAAATAATTAAGCGGGACTATGCACGACTACGCCAAGATACCTACAAAATAGACTCCAACTACCAAGCGGATAAAAGGGAACTAGCAAAAAGACTGAGAGAGCTGCAAGAGAAATGCCACCACCCAGATATGAATTACTGTTGTGATTACTCGGGTGGGAATGATTCATATATGATCTGTACCTATTGTGGAAAGGAATTAACTTGAAACTAGATATTCAAAAAGCTACCGAGATTAAGGTTCGTCTAGCTGCCGGGGCAACTCAACGACAAGTCGCGGCCGAATTCAATGTAAGTCGATCCGTAGTGTCCGACATTGCAACTGGGCGTATTTGGAAACAGGCCCCCGGTAAAGTGCCTCCCAAACGAGCTGGAGGGCAGTCTAATCAACCGGTTCAATACGACCCCACAGATGCCAGACTACTTGAACTTAGTTCTGAAATTCATCATCTTCGGGACGAACGCTCATCGCTACAAAAGCAAGTAAAGGTCATGTCTAAATCTCATGGTCTATTTACTGCCGTGGCCAAGGAAATGGAACGCATTGTGCGCCCACTCTCGCCCCTGCCCTCGCTGCCAGTCCCTCGCGGACCTGTCCGTGATCGACAAATTGAAGAGCATTTAGTCATGCACATTAGCGACGGCCACCACGACCAGATTGTAAAGCCGTCAGATTGTGGCGGCTTAGAACGATATGATTTTCGAGTTAGCATGCGCCGGGCTGAGACCTATGTTGACACAGTTCTTAAGTGGTCACAGCAGACTTTGAACCCACAGTTTTATTTCCCATCATTAACAGTTCTTGCTTATGGAGACCACACCAGTGGAGAGATCCATGGGCACATGCACCGATCCTATTTCCGCAACATGTTCAAGAACTCATCCGCTATTGGTCAGTTGCATGCTCTAATGTATCGTGACTTGGCCCCATACTTTGAAACTGTGAATGTGGTATATGTTCCGGGAAATCATGGCCGTCGATCTATTAAGAAAGACTACCACGGGGCCCACGATAATTGGGACTATCTAGTCGCGGACACGGCGAAACAGTATTGTCGGGATATTAAAAATATCAATTTTGTTATTCCAGATTCTTGGAGTATTAATCTCGATATCAATGGTGTTGGATTCAGCATCTTCCACGGTGACGACGTGCGATCACAGCTTGGGGTGCCGTGGTATGGCATGGAACGGCGTCAGAATCGTATTACAGCACTGACGGCTCTGCAAGGTCAGAATAGGATACGGTACTTCTGTTGTGGTCACTTCCATCGCCCCGCCTCCCTTGGGCAGTTTGATGGAGAACTTCTAATGAACGGACCCTGGGTTGCCACGGACGCGTACGCTTTTAACGCATTTGGAGGGTACACCGAACCAACGCAACTGCTGCATGGAGTAGGTAAAAAGTACGGGGTTACTTGGAGGTTGCCGGTTAAATTAAAAACAGACGATGAGCATCTCGGCCCGCAACGATATCAGTTGGATCTAATGCGTGAGGTGGGGAATGCTTAAATGTCCAGACTGTGGTTGTCGATTTGAAGTTATTGCCGATACATGTTCGATGCACATAGCGGGATTTGAACATATGGAATACTGTCCATTCTGCGGAGTCGGTGTGTCGGGATTAAACTTAGAGGAGGTGACGGATGAAGATTGAATGGTCCATAAATAATTACGGATTGGATTGGTATTTTATCGATGATAATAATCGGGTTGCTCGGCTTGTTTTTGACGAAGACTCGGCATTTGCCAAGCCAACCGTGCGCCTTCCATTTAACTCAGCGGCACTACAAGGACTGTCAAACTCGCTTGTGGCCTGTGCTCAACCAGCTAAGGAAGATCCTGCCGTACAACAGCACCTAGATGATCTTCGTACATTAGTCGCTAAGGCATATAAAGTCCAATTCAAACGACGAAAATAATGTTCCCACAATTTATCTCGATCTATGAATTTCTCGACCTCCCCGATCTGGAAGAGGAAGAAGATTTAATGGAATTTGACAATTTACAGTTGGAGTTCGATGATGAACTTGATTGACCAACTACTATCGCTGGCTGAGCACCAGATCGAGGCTTCTGAGGTATTAAAGTCCGACCTCCTTGATTATAAGAATATAGTTGTCGAATTACCACGGTTATTTCCATCCCCTAACGAACTGTGGACCCGCACCTCTGACTTTGATTTGGCACTGGTGTACGTATTAGGAGCCAGCGAAAAGGACGAGCCACTAAGGATGCTTCTTAGCATGACTTTTGGCGCCACGGAATGGTTTGGTGAGCTCGATAAACGTAGCCAGATACTTGATCTTCGGGCGACTGTTAGGCGGGGGAATTATTCGATTCTCCTAAAAATTAAGGGGGTAGGACTTCGCAATTATGAACTAAGCGAGGTTGTGGCCTACGGAGAGAAACTAGTTGGGCGCGCCACTTGCCAGAAGTTCTCACCATGGGAACTATCGCGGCCAGATACTACACCAGAAACACTGCTACAACACGGTATTCAAACAAACCAGACCTCGTATCTAAACTACAGCCAGTCAAAGGTACTCAGTGATCTTGCAACAGCTCTACCCTCAAGTATTCCATCGGCGGATTATGTAGCCGTTGACCTGGGACTTAATTATGATGCAGAAATATTATACATAAATGACCCCAGAGGTAAGAAGCGAAAGTATTTTGACAAGCATCTAGGCTATACAGGCTGGTCTGCCAGTATTAACAAGCTGACCGCTGATTTTAGTTTGCAGACTATTATTGAATTAAAGTGTCAAAGCGGCAATTTGAAATTACGCATTTCGATACTCAATGCTTGTAAAGAGCAGGAAAAACTGCTACTGATAGCCGACCTACCGAATATACTCGTTTATAAAGCGGTGAGACCCGATGACCCAGACTATGACGCCACCATTAAACTCTTTGGTGAAAAATATGTCTATTGAAGACGTGGCACAGGCCCTAAAAAATCCATCACTAAATTTAATGGAGCAGGCCCGACTCTTACAATCATTACAGCCACATAGGCGAAGTGTTCACGGCCTAACACTTCGTGAAATTGGTCGGCAGATTGGGCGATCTTATATTTGGATACGCCGTCGCTTAGCTTTATTAGAATTACCATTAGAAGTACAACAAGCGGCAGAGATAGGATTATTTACACCTTCGGATCTAGAAGTTGTTGTTAGCCTGCGTCCGGCCAGATGGAAGCGAGCCTCTCTACGGGTTCTAAATGAGCGAAAGGCCGGCACCAGTGTGTGTGTCAATGATCTGTATCATAAAACAACACGGAAGAGTCACGAACGCATCCAACAAATGATTAAGTATCTTATGGGTAAGGGCATTGGCGGATTACCGATTCGTCTACTAGTATGGTCGATGGGGCGTGTGGCTGATAAACAAATCTATTCAGAAATTAAGGATGTATTAAATGCAGACCACTCAGAAGAAGATGTTCCCTTCTCAGGATGATATTGACGCTAAACGTAAGATGGGTGTCATTGAACCGACAAAATTACGGCGTGGCACCACTCTTATAATTGAGACAACTGCCAAGATTTTTGAGTTTGAGATGCTTGGCGGCGGACGGGCATTAGTTAGGAGTTCTGGAAAAGATTTTAAAAAGAACCGGCCATGCCAGATTGTTGGAAGTTTATCGAAAGATGGCACGCTTTTTGCTGATATGTTAGTCTATGAGAAGCATATGATAATCTCATTACCCAAAGGCCGACATGTCACAGGTTTAATTCGTAGTGCCAGCGTCAAGGGTCCGGGTTGGTCGTATGAACTCTGGAACACTATTGATTAGTTTATTATGAAATCACCGATTAACGTATTCATAGATACTGAGAGCGTCGGGCTTCATGGACAAGCTGTTCTTATCCAGTATGCATATGATGACGGCCCAATTATACTATACGAGCCTTGGAAACGGCCAGTGCGAGAGACTCTTCAATTAATTGAAGATTTCATGCAGCATAGTATAATTGGCTTCAATTTAGCGTTTGATATGTTTCTCCTGGCTAAACTGTATACGATTTGGAAACTCTTACCACCCGACTGGATCCCCGAGCAACATATTCAAGAGATTGCTCTAAAGGAACCACAAGGTATGGACGGCCCATGTTTAAAACCAGTCGCAGCGTGTGACCTTCTGCTACATTCACGTAGGGGCCCTTATCAGTCTTTAATGGCACGTGAGGATATACGTATCAAACGCGTACCTACAGCACTTGCGTACGCATTGGCCCAGGAATTAGAACGTCGGATAGAATTGGATGGTATATACTTTGCAAAGACAGCCGACAAAGATGCCCCACGCTGGAAGGTTTATGATATTGTATCCAAGCGTGGTGTTGTAAACCAAGATTTCAAAGATGTTGTGCTAAAATTTCACGCTGCTGGTGGCCTGAAGTTTTTAACAGAATACGCCTTAAAAATCCCACCCAAATATCATTATGAGGATATTGAACTAGACCGTAGCTGGCGCCCCTATGAATTGGGGTATGCCCCCACAGCCCTGGCTGTGGCCGATCCATCAAATTGGGAATGCTACGACTCTAGTGGGAAACTAGTTGGTATGGCGTGGCCAGCGTTAATACCGGAGCATATTCGACACTGGTCAGAAAATGAGCGTGCCCGTGAGTATGCTTCTGATGATGTAAAATATACGCGACTTCTTTGGGATCACTTTGGACGCCCTGATCCAGGGGACACTGACAGCGAGCTTGCATGTATGGTCGCTGCTGTTCGTTGGCACGGCTTTACTATAAATAAAGAGGGTATTGAAAACTTATTACAAACGGCGGTAGCGACAGTCGCACAGTCCCCAGTTAATATTAATAAGCCGCCAGCGGTTCGTCGATATTTGTCTGAATGCTTAGATGACATGGAAGCCCTGATTATTGAAGAGAGCACCAAGAAACAAAATATTGAGCAGCTAGAAAAGTGGACAATAGATGAAGAGGAAGCCTGTACTAAATGTGGTGGCGATGGTGATGATGGCCATTGCATCCGCTGTAATGGGACTGGTAGGTTGTATGTAGGTAGGCACCCAGCCGCGGTTCGAGCCTCCGAGATTCTTGGCATAAAGATAGCGGCAAAGGAAGTTGAACTCTACACAAAACTACTACAAGCGGGCCGCTTACATGCTAGTTTCAAGGTAATCGGTACATTGTCCTCACGTATGGCAGGTGGCGATGGTTTGAATGTCCAAGGTGTAAAGCATGCAGAAAATGTCCGTGAGATGTTCCCACTGGCTTGGGAAGGTTACACACTTTGTAATGGTGACTTCGATGCGTTTGAAGTAACCATCGCCGACGCTGTCTTTGATGATGATGATTTACACCAGACATTACTTGATGGAAAAAAGATCCATGCTCTCTTGGGCGTTGAATTATACCCGCAGCTCAGCTACGAAGAAATTGTAGCCTCGGACGGGGCTCAATCTCCAGATATTGATTATTACACCCGCTCAAAACAAGGTATGTTCGGCTTTTTATATGGTGGTGATGATACAACATGGAATAAAAAATTAAACATCCCAGCCGATCAAGCACACAAAGCGTATGATAAGTGGTGTGCTAAGTATCCAGGAATCGGACGCTCTCGCACCCGCATTCAGAATGACTTTTGCTCAATGCGGCAGCCGGATGGTATTGGAAAGCAGGTTGTCTGGTGCGAGCCTAAAGATTATGTAGAAACATTTTTAGGCTTCCGTCGTTACTTTACACTTGAGAATAAGATTTGCAAGGCCCTCTTTGAACTAGCAAACAAACCTCCAGTAGCTTGGCGTAATTGCAAGTTGCAGGTAGTTCGTAGAGACCGACTACAACTCGTTGGTGGAGCAACTCAAAGTGCCTTATTTGGAGCCGCCTTTCAAATTCAAGCCGCTAATATGCGGGCTGCAAATAACCATTTAATACAATCTCCTGGGGCACAGATAACAAAAGAAACTCAGAGAAAAATATGGGATATTCAACCGGCAGGTGTAAATGAATGGCGTGTTGCCCCTATGAATGTCCACGATGAAATTATTTGTGTCACACATCCTAAGTATGTCAACGAAGTCGCGGACACAGTTGAGACAACTGTAGAATCATTTCGACCACAAGTACCTCTCATTGGTATCAAGTGGGGTCTTGAGTGTAAGAACTGGGCTGAAAAGAAGTCCGCGGAGTCCATGCGACACATAACTTGGAAAAAGCAAGCATGCTAAGTATTCAAGTTGACAAAGGCGTATATGAGAAGTATAATGGACTAGTCCATGCCGCGGGAGACTGGTTAAGACAAACACAAAAGATACCACATAAATTGAAGATAACGTTTTTTACCGACAAAAATATGCGGAGTTTCTTAAAGCAGCTTAAATATCCAAATCCACAGCGTGTCCTCGGGTTATTTTTCAGAGACACTAGAGATATAATTCTACGACAGCGACGTTATTCGCACATTGGTGTGCTTAATAATGGCAGAGAGTATAAAAGTAGCATGGACAAGCTATTATATATTCTTATGCACGAGTTTGTACATTACGAACAATTTCGAGAGGGTCGCGAAATAAATCATCAGAATGTAGAATCCCGGGCAAAGCATCTAGTAAGACAGTTTAAGGACTACTGGTTTAATGACTGAAAATATACAGCTTATAAGGCTCTTAGCTTTAATAACCTTTGCTAATGATAACTCAATACCCTTCCCAGACGGTAAGCTCGTAGGAGACGGGTGGGATACTGTCACACCAGGGCGATGGATGCGTATAACGTGGACTAACCCCTATAAAGTTGAATACGGATTTCTTTTCACATTGCCGGGGATGTGTTGGGACATTTTTAAGAATGGGGTAGTTCAAATACCGTCTAGAATAGACGACCCTGAGAATCAAAGTTGGTATACATTAAAGCACCTCGCGATTATTGCGTCAACCTTAGAATTGGAGCCGGAACTATGAAAGAAGAGCTAGATGATGTAACGAGCACAATTTACTACAACTTAACAACACGACAGCTACGAGCACTAGCTAGCCAGCGCGGTATCATTGAATGGAATACAGCCTCCGCTGGCGAGTTACGACGGACGTTAGGGGAATTAGCGAAGACAGTCAACATTTTAGATGGAGAGCAAGCGTGAGATTTCATTTATTCGGACTGGCACAAATACCGACTCGTAAAGAAAATACTTATGAGCCCATGACTCCATTAGTTTGGAACATGGCAAAGATGCTCAAGGACAATGGGCATCATGTAACATTCTATGGGGCCGAAGGCAGTGACACACCTTGTGACGAATTAGTTGTGCTTGTACCGAGTGAATTGATATCTGAGGGGTTAGTTCTCGGTGACAACGGAGTACCACAAGCGGCATGGAAAAACGATCTTGACGGCTCTATCTGGCAGACTTATATTGCAAATGGCCGGGAGGCACTGCGGGCTAGATACCGGACAGGAGACATTGCCTTAGTTAGCTTTGGCTGGTACCAAAAATTTGTCGAAGAAATTGCTACCCTATCCTGTGAGTTTATGGTTGGATACTCGGGAATTTTCTCGCACCACAAGGTGTTCCCATCTAGCGCATGGATGCATTATTTATACGGAGTTCTCCAGCTTGAGCGCAACCCACCTTGGGGCGATGCAGTTATACCACATTATTTGGATCTTAATGACTTTCAAGTTCAGCCTAAAAAGGATGATTACATCTTATGCCTTGGTAGAATTGACCGGGATAAGGGAACCGACATAGCCATTGATGTGGCGAATCGGGCTGGGATGAAACTGATTGTGGCCGGGGTTGATATGGTGACGCACGACATTCCACAGTGGGTAAGGAAGTTGCCGGGAGATGTTGAGTTCACTGGATATGTAGACACTAAAAAGCGGCTCGAACTTCTGCGGGGTGCTAAGGCACTAATCCATCCATGCCGGTGGTTAGAACCTTTTGGCATGGTTCTAATTGAAGCCCTTGCCTGTGGAACACCTATAATTGCTAGTGATTGGGGTGCCCTACCAGAGATCATAGACCAAGGTGTAACAGGCTATTGTTGTCGTGACATGGCCGAGTTTGTTAGTGCCGTCAATCATATCCATTTATTAGACCCATGGGATTGTCGTGCTGTTGCGGAGTCTAAATATAGTCTTGAAGCAGTGTACCCCCAGTATTTACGGTATTTTAAACGCTTACAAAAGTTACTGGGCGGTGGCTGGTACGAAACACGCGGCCTGTGGCGTGGGCCGGACGTTGTCGAACGGATAAAGGATCTACAGCCTAATGGCCGCTTGCGTGGTGCTGAAATAGGCGTGGATCGCGGAGCGCTGTCCGCTTATCTATTGACCGAGCTACCTAATCTATACCTCGACATGGTGGATACGTGGGGCGTTTTTCCCGACGATTCCGAATATGTTAAGTCTGAGGACGGAGTGACCGAGCGCACACAAACTCAGAGAGACGAGGATCTATGCGAAACACTTCGAGTAACTAAGCATGCAAGTGCCCGAGCTAATATTATTCGGGATTTATCTGAAAATGCAGCCACGAGTATAAAAGATGGTTCGCTTGATTTCGTGTTTATTGATGCAGACCACTCATACGCGGGCGTTAGCGCTGATATAAAGTTATGGGCCCACAAGATCCGGATCGGCGGTATACTTTGCGGGCATGATTTTGGCATGGAACAGTTTTATCCACACTGGGGTGTGACACAGGCTGTTACTGAGTATGCCCTCAGTATTAACAAGCGTGTACAACTTGGATCAGATTGGACATGGTTCATCGAGGTCTAAATGGACAAGCCGAGGATACGTAAACAACACGGGCCTGAATATGGTATTCAACGTGATATTGTCAAGTATCTACGCGCTCGCGGGTGGCATGTGGAACGTCTTATAGGTGGAGCTTGGCAGTCTGGTCTATCAGATTTATTTATCTGTCATAAGAACTTCGGGGTCCGATTTGTTGAAATAAAACAAGAAGAGCATTATCGGTTTACTCGGGCTCAAAAATATAAGTTCCCACTGCTTATGAAAAATGGCTGTGGTATATGGATTCTAACCGAAGCCTCTGATGAACAATATGCCAGACTCTTTCAATCGCCCAATTTATGGGACTATTTAAAACTGACCGACTGCCCATCAAATGATGAAATAGACCGCTGGTTGCAGGAGATTGAAGATGAGGCATAAAAGACGGGCTGATAGGCCCAAGATGAGTACCTACTAAAGGAGACGAAAATGCCAGTTAAACGAGTTGTTTCAAATGGTAAGCCTGCGTACAAATGGGGCACAGTTGGAAAAGCCTACCCATACACTGCTGGTAACGAAGCCAGCCGTGAGAAGGCTAAGAAGAAGGCGATAAACCAAGGACTGGCAGTTGCCCGTGCCACAGGTACCAAACCCGAACTATAATGCGTTTACAAAAAGCAACAAACAACTGGTCGTGCCTACTTGACTCGTTTGCTATGGCCTTAGACGTGCCGGTTGAAAATTTAATTGAATATTTCGGGCACGATGGGACCGATATTTGCTCTACAGATAAGAGATTTCGGCGTGGTTTTCATATCCAGGAGTGTATTGAATACTGCTTAGTAAATGGATTCTCTTGCACAGAAATACAGTTGGCGTTTGCATCCGTGCCATTTGTTGGGTCTAACGATTTATATACGCCATATGAAACAGCCTACTATTTAGAGAGATTTGACAAGTGGCTAGCAAATACATCACAGGGAGTACTGACGGGATTAATTCAGCACCCAGGGATAGCAGATCATGTAGGCCATGCAGTAGCGTGGGATGGCTCATCAATCTATGACTCACGGGGTTATATCTATCCATTTAAATCAGCAATGAACTATAGTTACCATCCACAGACATTGTGGATTATCAATAAACTTCGGTGATTCAATGGTTAATAGCTACTGGAAATTACACGATCCGCTATTTGATTCGTTGCCTAATTATGATAAGGACCAGATTCAAGCCCTAACGGAAACCTTTAAGGCCGGTGACGACAATGCCCGTGACGAGCTTTTAATGCAACTCTTAGCTTTGTGCCGTGTTATCTTACAAAAACAGCTATATAAAATACCATCTATGCAACGGCATTCATCGGACCTAGTTAGTATCCTTACTCTGCGCACGTGTGAATGGGTCGCTAATTTACGTACTCAGCCAGTTGAATATGTCTCTGTATCTAAATATTTTTGCCAAGTTATCAAACAAGTTCTAGTTAATTTTAATATCGATGATAATAATCCTAATGTTACAGGGAATTATCTACGAAAAAAATTTAAAAATGGCGACCCTATCAGCCTTCGATTAAAATTACGGGACGATTTACTGACAGGAACTCCAACACAAATAATTGACCTTAAAGACACACTCTTAACCTTAGCTGTAACAAACATTGAGCAGAAATTAATTATTCTTCGGGCAAAGGGGTATACATACATGGAGATAGCTACCAATCTAGGGATATCAAAAACAACTGTTTATCGGATTCGACGCGACCTAGAACAACGGTATCTTAACTTTTTACAAAAGGATAGCTAGTATGAGTAAACGATCAGCTCTGTTGTTAATTTTTCTGGGACTGTTTGTTTTAGTAATCGATCACTATTCAGTTAATGTTTACATAAAAGAACTTGAGGATTATCAAATACAACATGTCGCCAGTCAATCACTCGATATTAAAGAAGTGCTCGTGGCGACTAATCGACGCCTGGGAGTGGCTGAGCGTAAATATATTGATTATGCTAAGTGGATTAAACAACTACAGGAAACGAATAAACAAAATGAGTCTGTGATTATGGATTCGGCAGCGACAATAAAGGACTTAACGAATGACAATGCTCAAACGCATAAAAATCTCGATCTAGCAATACAAATATTACGGATCGCGTATCTAAAGGCTGTCGCGAATGAAAAAGAATTGGCAACCCTCAAGGATTTGAACGCCCAATTGCGGGCGGATATGCAGTGGTTTCGCGCGATGTATGAAAAAAAGACAGGAGAAGTCGCTCCAATGCCACCAAATTCGCTAAAATAGTGTGCTATTGGCACCAGATTTGCATACTAGTAAGGGATGAAAATGCCAAAAAGACGCGAATTTTTGATGCAGGCCCACAAGTATAATGCCGCAAAGAGCAAGGTGGCCGGCCATTATCTCTCTGAAAAAGTAGATGGCACGCGATGCTATTGGGACGGCGGGCTAAGTCGTGGATCTGAAACTAAAAAGGTTCCCTGGGCAAATATCTATAATCCCAAGACTGGGGGGTTGAAGTCCAAGATCCGCCCCGTGGCATCTGGCTTGTGGTCAAGGTATGGGAACCCCATCATGGCCCCAGATTGGTGGATAAATCAATTACCGTGTATTCCTCTTGACGGTGAGCTATGGGCTGGTCGTGGAACGTTCCAACTGTGTCGATCAATATGTTCAAAAGATGTGCCCATTGATTCTGAGTGGGAAAAGATTGAATTCCCTGTTTGGGGGAGCCCATCTATTACTGCTATAGGGATTGATGGCCGAGTGAACTGCCCGCAATTTCGTCGAGAAATAAACTTCGAGGAAGTACTAGCCTGGATGAAGACACGACCGGATTGCTTTCTAAAAGACTTTAGATTTCTAGAGAGTGCCACCTTTGAGGAAGAGTTGAGCATCTTGCAATCGGCCCTGCCATCTGAAGGTCTAGTTTATCTTCTACAACAAAAATTGTTGCCTGAAGAGGGTGTCACTAACTACATAGAACAAATGCTGACGCAGATTATTGAACAAGGTGGTGAGGGTGTTGTTATACGTGACCCACAGGGTGTCTGGGAACCACAGCGGTCACACGGAGTACTAAAATACAAACCGTTCGACGACGATGAGGGGCGGCTAGTAGGATTTACAAGCGGAAGAGAAACTGAGCGTGGGTCGAAATTACTTGGTAAAATTGGAGCCCTGATTCTGGACTACAATGGAAAGAGGCTAGAGCTATCTGGTCTGACAGATGAAGAGCGACAGTTCACGGATAAAGATGAATTTTTTGCCAGAACAAATCCAGGCATTGAGATGCCCAGGGGGACAAATGCTAAGCATTTCAAACTTGGGCAGTCCATAACATTTAAATACAGAGAGCTATCTGACGACGGAATCCCTAAAGACGCTCGCTACCTGCGCCAAAGGAATGAAGAATGAGACTACCTCGCTATCTCAGCCCCTCTAGCCTAGCTATTTGGGAAAAGAATCCAGAAGAGTTTTATCTTCAGCGGCTGGCCGAGATGAAGGTAGAGCATCTTCCACAGACCACTTATATGGCCATTGGTTCCGCCTTCGACGCCTATGTAAAATCTGCGATGCACGAAGCCATATTTGGTGTGGGGGCCGATTCAAAATTTCAATTTGATGCGATTTTCGCCGATCAGGTTGAACCACAAAACCGTGACTGGGCACTCGAACACGGTCAGTATGTCTTTGATGCCTATAAATTCTCGGGGGCGTATGAGGATTTACTATCTTTACTCAAGCAAAGTAAACAGGCTCCACAATTTGAATTTACAATCGAAGGGTGTATTGAAACGGTTCCGCTTCTTGGAAAGCCAGATTTGAGATTTATACACCCACTAGGGTCGCATGTCATCTTAGACTTTAAAGTAAATGGGTACTGTTCTAAGTCGCCAACCAGTCCGTGTAAAAACTATCGTCTGGTGCGTGATGGTTGGGGAGATCTAACTGCAAAAGCGTCTCGTGGTAACAACACAGCACACAAGGAATACAAGCCATTTTTATGGAAGGGTGTAGAAATCCACAACGGTTGGCTTGAAGATGCCAATACAGACTGGGCTGACCAACTAGCAATTTATTCATGGATGCTAGGTGAACCTGTTGGGGATGAAAACGTCATTGTTTGTATCGATCAGATTGTAGCAAAGCCAACAAGCTCTAAGCCCTTATTACGGATTGCCAACCACAGGGCTCGCATCTCGGCCGTCCATCAGAAAACACTTCTATCTCGCATTCAAGCCTGCTGGACGGCACTTACCACAGGGCATATTTTCCCCGATCTGACTAGAGAAGAAAATGACCAACGCTGTCAAGTTCTAGAGCAACAAGCAATTAGAACGAATATCGACACACCTGAGCAGCAATGTATAAACGATTTAACACGCCAGCATCGATTTAAATAATGCTAACTAACATTAGAAAACCAGAAGTTCGCGATCTCAATTATATCTTAGACATTGATCTAAAGTGTTTTGACGATAATTGGGGCTGCTCTGAGTGGAGAGACATGCTGGTTGAGGCTCGGTATGGTGTTTTAATTGGGACGTATAACGGGATACCAGTTGGCTTTATTGTCTGGTTTAGCGGGGTAAAGGGTGGACTCATCATACGAATGGGCGTAAAACCATCCTATAGACATAATGGCGTAGGCTCGCAGTTACTATCAGCAGTTGAGACAATCCTAATTCAGAATGGAAATAAAGATGTTCAATTTCCCATTGTTGAAAGTTTTTGCTATCCAAGTTGTACTTTTGATTTAAGTCAGTGGCTGACACATCGAAAGTACGCGGCCACTCGTGTAATGAAAGGCACTGGGATATACATGGGTGAAAAAGAGGACGAAATTGTTTTTACAAAATCTTTGAGGGTTTAATATAATGCGGAGACTAGTAAACTACAGAATGTCTAAGAAAGATTTTCTTGACTCACAGCGAGGGCCGTCAAAATTATCCAAAGAGGCCATTAACCAAATGGCACTAATAGCTCAGCGTCGTCAGTTAGTCGCAGATGGTGTTATTGGTAATAAGAAACCAAGTGTTTGGCAATTGGATATTGGAGAACAGCAGCCAATAGTTGTCAGTGCAAACACACGCTCTGAAGCCAGGAGTAAAATAAAACAAGCGTTAGGTCTTAAATCATTACCACCACACACGCCCATTAAAAAGGTAATCTATGAATTTGGTATTTCTTGAGCGCCTAAAAGAAGCTAATTTAACTGGTGAAACACTTACTAGTATCTTTACACACCTAGAGACAATTATCCACGAATCTAAGTCGGGACAAGCTGCCCTCACTCTTGGATACCTATCAACATCCGACGTATTACAAGACGGTGATTTGATTCCGACGATTAATATTGTACTAACACAGTATAATAAAGAGGCCGATAACTAACACATTTGTCTAGGAGGGCGCGACTGTGTGGGATTTTATAACAACTCAGCTTGCAAGTAATCAGTTTTTAAATGGTGGCCTTGTATTGGCCGTTGTCGGGAGCGCGCTTGTTTATCTTCGCAGTTTACCTGGGTACTTGTTTACGTGGATTAAGCATCGATTGATAACTGAAATTGATATTCCAGACCGTGACGAAGCCTTCCGCTGGATGAATGTTTGGCTATCTCAACACCCATATAGGAAGCGCTGCCGCTGGTGGACGGTTCAAACTCGTAGACAACGTGACTACGATGATGGCCCCGACGACTCCAGAGAGCGAAAGAAGCCACGCATAATTCTTTCACCAGCCCCTGGGCTACATTTTCTTTTTTATAAACGAAAGTTAATGATTTTATACCGTGAACGAAAAGACACGCAAGGTAAGGGTGACACAGTTGCTTTGGGCTTCCGGGAGACATTTACTTTTAAACTTTTCAGTCGTAATAAACAAGTCGTCTATGACCTTATAGAAGAGGCGCGCGTGGCTGCCCACCCTATAGATTCAGAACGGTTGCGAGTCCTTCGACCAGACTATAATGAATGGTGTGAAATAACTAAGCGCGCCCTCCGTCCGCTAAAGTCTGTCATCTTGGATGACGATTTGAGTGGTCACATTCTACGGGATGTCAGGCAGTTTATTGAGTCTGAAAAATGGTACAATGATATTGGCATCCCATACAGACGGGGGTATTTACTATCCGGCCCTCCTGGTAATGGCAAAAGTTCACTTGTGACAGCTATCGCCTCTGAACTCCGCCTCGATATTTGTACCCTGAATCTAAGCAACCATAGTTTAAATGACGAGCGACTAATGGAGCTAATGGCCAATGTTCCAATGAATAGCCTAGTATTAATAGAGGACATTGACTGTATCTTCCATGCACGTAAGAAAGTTGAAGAGGGTGAAAATATAACTTTCTCTGGCCTGTTGAATGCAATTGATGGAATCATGTCTAGTGAGGGGCGGATTTTATTTCTAACGACTAATCATAAAGAGGTATTAGACCCTGCCCTTATTAGGCCGGGACGAGTGGATATGGATATAGTGATAGATGACGCCTCAAAAGCACAGGCAAAAAATCTATTCAATAGGTTTTTCCCGGAGATGTCAGACCTGTCTGAGGGGTTTTGTGAAAAACTCGCACATAAGAAAATTAGCATGGCTAGTTTACAAGGGCACTTACTACGATTTCGTGATGATCCACTAACAGCCCTTACTGCGGATATCGACACTAATTAGAAGTTTTGGCATATTATTTGCATCTAAGAGACAATATGAAATATATTCTTATACTGGTGATTAGTCTAGTTACTAATGTTGTTTTTGCACAGCAGGTCGTTGATTTAAAGCGACATGTTGATTACCTGACCTCCGCCGATCTTCAGGGTAGGAAGGCGGGCTCACCAGCCTGTGACAAAGCGGCTGACTATCTTATACAACAGCTAAAAGCATCTGGGTACTCGCCCGAGGAGCAGATATTTCCATTGCCCCGGGGCCAGTCAAAGAACATTATTGCAGTCAGAAAAGGTGCCGTAGACTCGGTGCTTGTTGTTGGGGCTCACTATGACGCTGTTGGCCCATTACGGCGATCATTTTGTCCTGGGGCGGATGACAACGCCTCTGGCACCGCCTCCGTGCTCGAACTAGCTAAGATGGTGAAAACAAGTCGGCGAAATATTGTGTTTATCTTCTTCTCTGGGGAAGAAGAGGGGTTGTATGGGTCTGCCTATTATGTGAAGCATCCACTCTATCCAAATGAAAAAACCATCTTCATGGTTAATCTGGATATGGTTGGATACTTACGTACCGATACACAAGCCTATGTACCAGATGTGCAGAAGATTCTAAGGGACTTGTATATCCAGTATCCGTGGGCACCATCACTAGTTATTCTCGGTGGAAAAGACAGCGACCAAGAATCATTTGCGGAAGTTGGCATTCCAGTTGCTTTCTTGCATACCGGCCTCCACGCGAACTACCATAAAATCAGCGATACCCCAGACAAATTAAACTATGAAGGGCTAGAACAAATAACATATTTCACACATGCTCTTATTCAAGCCCTGGACACTCACGACTTACCTGACTATAACATTTTAGGAGACACAAATGGCAGAGAATGAAATTCATGTTAAATACTACGGATTAGAAAAGCTGGTTGGTACTGACTGGATCCAATGTGGAATTATAGGAGCAACGGACGACATCCCTTATACGGATATTCGTCAGGCGATTGATATGCTAGAAGGGTATCGCGTCCGGCCAATTGAAGACCGAGCCCTCTGGCAAGAAACATTAAAGACTGGACGAATTATTGAATTCAAGACTTTTTGTACTGCCCTGCTAATTTTATCATGCACCAAGTAATTTGTACAGACGCATTGACACTCCTTGATTCGATTGACTATGCTCGTATGGTTTTTGTCAATCCACCAGATAATAGCCAACTCTCTGATCTTATTGAAATTGGCGTGGCCAAGGCAGATATTTTTTGGCTCTCTTACAGTGAAGAGTGGGCACCCGAGGTCGCATTAATTGTCGATAAACTTCTTGAAAGTTATGAAGGACTACAAGTAGAGCCCTGTATTCAGATGTATAATTCAGGTAATAAACCATTACTACGAATTACACAGGAAAATATTGAACTGTATCCGACAGACGAAGATTCTAGTCTAATTGAGCACTGCGTGCATCTTTCATGTAGACGATATGATACAGTAATAGATCCATTTGCTGGGGACGGTACAACCTTACGGCTGTGTAAATGCCTCGGTATCTCCTGTGTAACTGGCGACACTGACCCACAAATTTGTGCCAAGATTGCAGATGAGAATGATTTGCAACCTGCGCTTTCAAATTACTGGCCCGATGGTCGCTGGTATGGTGGCCAAGGTGTTGGTCTATGCTCAAGAGTATCGGGACAATGATGGCGGACACAATGGATATTAACTTTGGTGACGGCGTTTGTTTGGATTGTGGGCTGGTCTGGTCAGAATATTTATGCCAGGACGAAACTGTGGCCATGCTAAAATGTCCCAGGTGTGACTCCACAAATTGTAGATTTGATCCAGTGTCAGGCTCCGAGGGAGATTTATTCGGAATATGATGTATATTAGTGGATTAGAAGAATGCCGCATTTGTGGATTTCAGACTGCGTTTGTTGCGCCCGAGGGCTGTGACTTAGATAATATGGAGTGTGCAAACTGTCATAACATGACTAGTGAAATAATTGGAGACGATGATGGCCGAGATTGTTTGTGATTTTGGTGGCCGACCTATTGAGCCGGGAGACACTGTGGCTTATCCAGTACGCAGGGGGTCAGAAATGTGGCTCCGTTCGTTGCGTGTCTCTCATATTGAGGTGATCCGCTCAACACCGCCTGTATTCAAAATAGCTGGATCAAATGATACTGGACGACCGGTTAAATTAGAGAACCCAGATCGCTGTGTTATACTAGAAAAAGGAGCAACTCGTGAGTAGTTATGATTATACGTGCCAGGATTGTGGCGAGACTTTTACTGATGTGCAGAGATACGATGATCCAAGCCCCCCGTGTCCCGCTTGTAAGTCTGAGGACGTGTTAAGACACTTCCCAGCACCCGCAGTCCACATCTTCTATTCACCTATGCATCCCAGGCATAAGCGAGGTATGGTTGGGCATACGCCTCCGAAGATCGAGCCACAATTTCGTAATGGGAAAGGACCTAAGAATGTGTGACCATGAGCCTAAAGAGGCTAAGGGCATGTGTAAAAAGTGTTATCTGCATGCGTACCGTCAAACACCAGAATACAAGGAGAAGAACCGCAAGAGGCAGCAAACACCAGAATACAAGGAGAAGGACCGCAAGAGACAGCAAACACCAGAATACAAGGAGGCAGATCGCAAGAGGCGGCAAACACTAGAATACAAGGAGGCAGAGCACAAGAGGCGGCGAACACCAGAATACAAGGAGAATCGCCGCACGCGGGAAAACGCGCGGCACAGAAATGACCGTCATTTTTGCGTTGGTAAGCGGTTACGTCAACGACTAAATAAGTGTATAAAGCATAAATCTGCCACAACCCAGACTCTAACTGGTTGCACCTGGGAGTTTCTAGTAGAGTATCTTGAATCAAAATTCAAACCTGGAATGACCTGGGAAAATCGAAGCGAATGGCATATTGACCACATCATACCACTAGCTAGTTTCGATCTAACAGATCCAGAGCAGCAAAGAGCTGCTTGCCATTATACTAACTTGCAGCCCCTGTGGGCGTCGGAAAATATATCAAAAGGTGCCAGATGTCCGACATTGAATTCAAATTGACTTCACGCTTTAATCCAGAAGGACTAAGCCGTAAGTTTAGAAAAGTCTGGCTATCCAAGTGTAAAAAATACCGCATAGTGTGGCGAAAATGCTTCATGGGTGTGGAACTACCTCCTAGATACTATGCCCTTCGATTAAGTCTAAACCCAGACGGTAATAGCTTTTGGGAGCATGCGTTAGATAATGAACGGCGTCCCTATAAGACCTATAATCGCGCCTACCAAGCCTGCGTTAAAGCGAATGGCATAAAAATTGCACCAAAGAGACGCCATGCACACTAAAGAACAAATTGCCGCAGCCCTAGACTATGCTGTCTTGAACCCAACGTCCACGCTTGCCCAGGTGCGGTCAGCATGTCTCCTAGCTTGCCGCGAGCATTTGGCATCTGTATGTGTTCGACCTTGTGATGTGCAATATGCTTCGCAGTTTGAGGTTCCAATTTCGACGGTAATTAGTTTCCCACACGGTACAAACACACCAGAGATAAAGCGACTAGAAGCACAACAGGCTGTGCGTGATGGTGCTGATGAACTTGACATTGTTATGAATTATGCAAGGTTCATTGAGGGTGATTACCCATACGTAGTGAATGAATTAAACTACATTCTCGACCGACTACCGCTTCGAATCACAATAAAGGTAATACTAGAGACGTGCTATTTAACTGCACCCCATATATTATCAGCTTGTCTACTTATTAGGTCTGTTCCACGAGTATCGTTTATCAAAACATCGACTGGCTTTGGTATAGGCGGAGCTACCTACGAGGATGTCGAACTAATCAAGACCGCCATAAAGGATTCGCCACTAAAGATTAAAGCAAGTGGTGGTATTAGTACTTATCAACAGGCCGATACATTCTTGCAGTTAGGATGCACACGGTTGGGATCTTCAAAATGGGAGGAATTATGCCCACCAAGTTAAAGCAATGCCGCTATGGACAAATGTTATTCTTACCTAATGACCAGTATATTGGTGGTGCATTAGATAAGTATGGCGAATTTTCAGAGGGCGAAGTATATCTATTCCGAGGGATTATACAGCCTGATTGGGTATGCCTAGACATTGGTGCTAATCATGGCGCTCACACGGTAGCCATGGCACAGATGGTTCCACAGGGGCGCGTTTACGCATTTGAACCACAACGAATCCTATTCCAATTAGTTTGTGCAAATGCTGCGCTTAATTCGCTTCAAAATGTATATGCACATTGTGTCGGTGTTGGTAGGACAGTAGGGCTCTTGAACGTGCCACAGGTTGACTACGAGCAGCCGAATAACTTTGGCGCAGTCGAAATGGGTGGCACTGGGGGCGAGTCTGTTCCACTTGTTACTATTGATTCGACTGTGTCACATTTCCATTTTGCAAAGATTGACGCTGAAGGTATGGAAGGCGAGATACTTGAAGGGGGTCTAAAAACGATTAATCGCTGCCGCCCCATTCTATACATGGAGAATGATCGAGAAGATAAGTCTCCCGAGTTAATTAAACGCCTCTGGGCTATGAACTACGACCTATTCTACCATTTACCATATTATTATAATCGGTATAATTTCAATGGGGTGGAAGAGAATATCTATGGGTGGACTATCTCCGTAAACATGCTCTGTGTGCCTAAAGAGAAGCCTATACACATGCCATCTGGCTGCCATAGAATAACTACACCCCTTGATACTTGGAGAACGTTTGTATGAACCGTCTATTCTATAATCGCGTTTATCTAGCGGGCCCAATCGATTTATCACCAGATTTTGGAACGGGTTGGCGGACCAGTATTCAAGAAGAGCTAAAAGACCTAAATCTAATCTTTCTCGACCCCTGCCATAAACCCATGCTACCCGGGTATGAATGCCCAGATTTAGAGGATCACATAGCCCGGCAGAAGCTAAAAGAAGCTGGTGACTGGGATACTCTTGCACAACAGATGCGAGAGATTCGCTGTATTGACCTTAGAATGTGTGACGTTTGTGACTTCGCAATTGTACATTTAGATCTACGATACTATTCGACTGGCACCCATGAAGAGTGGACGGTGCTAAACCGTCGTAAAGCGCCAATCCTGCTGCATATGGAGCAGGGCCTCCGTGCAATACCAGACTGGCTCCGCGGAGTCATCCCCCAAGAAATGATTTTTGAGACTTGGAGTGATCTAGCCGCGTACACACGCCATATCGACCATGCAAGTGAGATTGATACCATGGGCCGCTGGCGATTTTTCGATTGGAAACGGCTATATCAGGCACAATCAGTATAATCCCACCTAATAATTCCACTTGACATCGAGCGAAAGCATGCTATAGTTATAGTATGAAGACGCTAAAACGACGGCAATCCAGTGGCTTTGTAAAGTATCCAAAAGAATTCGCAAAGCGGACCATTGATGGAACCGCTCGCTTCCGCACTAAATGTGATATGCTTGTCGGGCCCTGCGCCTGTGGAGGTGTTCATCAAGAACAGGACGAATGGGTTAATGATCTCCTCGCTGCCCATGATGCCACGATAGAGACTCTGACGCTTGCCCCCGATGACTCCGGTATCATTGCCATCCCGCGGTACTGGTTGAAACCACGTCAGCACACAGACTGCACTGTATTACACGGCCAGTGCGCCTGTGGTAAAACGCATACAGTTAATGAGCGATGGGCAAGCGATCTTCTCTGCCAACATGGTGCTAAGGTTGTTGGCTGCCCGGAAAGTGACCTGCCAGTCACGTCACCTAACTGCCAGGAGGTAACTATGCCAGAGAGCGTGCGTTTGAATCCTTATTATCAGGCAGCAAGTAGACAACACTTTGCAAATTGTGCTGTGCCAATCCGAACTAGGGATTTAATTTAATGCGACTACAAGATTATATGGCTGGGCATCCAGAGAATGTCAAAAAATTAAGCACCAGATTGCTTGGTATGACAAAACTATTCACTGTTCTAGAGATGCTAGACGGCGAAGTATTTGTCGAGACTGAAGACATTGATGAAGATGGTGTCGTTACAATCGAGGTACTACGGAGTAAAGATCGAGCCAACTTCACTATTGTCTGGCGCGAGCGCCATGGCTCTGAGCACAATGCTATGCGCTCCTATCCACGTGACAGTAAATATCCATTGTTAAGTAAGGTAAAACTCAATGCCTAGACAGTATCGGCCTAGTGAAATCCGACAGTATAGAGTCCCCAGGATCAGTCAGTTTTTGTTCGACAGCTAACGGCTCCTGGCTTGGCTTACGAACATTTTGATATCCGTCAATATCGCTGTGAGTGGGCCATTGGTGGCGTTGGTGTTCGACTAATAGACTGTGGCACTGGGAAGGAGATTACTTTTGAAGATATAAATGAACTAGACTACGTTACTCTTGACAGTCGAATGACCCAGTTATTACAGGCGGAAGCAAGTGCTGCCGAATATGAACGGTTTGGCCAGCATATGCGACAGGCGTATGGCATCGCAGCTAATGTTTGGACAAATCCCACAGCCGCCATTGAGTACACCGAGGTTGACTGGAACCCCGCGCCTACACGGCGACAAAAGCCTAAATATTTAGTATGGATGCCATTCAGTTCTTACCGCGCTTGCGCACAATGTTTTACAGACTGTGATTTAAAACACACTCGTAACCGGATCTTGCGAACGCTGAAGTATTTTGAATCAAGTCCTAATTATCGACCGAGACCGGTCGAGATGTGGAGAGGGCACATCCAGTCGTTAGTTCGCTATGGAATTGCAGTAGCTATTGAATGCAAGAATCGTGGAATCTCAGACTCCTCGTTACAAGTACTACGAGAACTCTATACCCCAGGTGTCTTTCCAAAGCCCGATTGGGTGTATTCACCAATCATCCAAGAGTCTCATCAGCAATATCTCTTGCTCCGAGAAGAGCGGCGGTTGGCTATGAAAATACTGCATAATGGGCCACTATCCAATGGTCGGTGGCGTGAATTTTGTAGAGACCGCGGCTTGCCTACACGATCAAAATGGACCATGCCTGATATTCAATTTCTATTAACAATCGTCGGCAACAATGTCGAATATCCTAATATTTATAGGAAGTATAATTGGACACAAGAGCCGTCGGCCCATATTAAATACCCAGGAGATGTCGCATGCTTAACCTAAATCTCTTAGTTGATTTCATCAAAGGGCTACGTGACCTAGTAGCAGAGCCAGCTAGAAGCGAAATAGCCCATCGCCTAGTTGATCTTATTTCTGATGTGCTAAAGAACTCTGACCAGGAGAAATATCGCAAGTGGATTGCTGAGGATAAGCTACGTTTCTTACGACACTGCGAGCTAGTCAATCTTGAACGATGGGTGCCAGATGGATTAGCTGTACAGCCAACCGATCTGGCCGCATTCTGTAATCGGTGGCTATCCTGTAATCTATTTAAACTACGAAACGACCCCTCTGCTGAGTGGAGGCCAATTACTCCCGAGCAGAACTCATTACGGGTAACAATGATTGAAGAACTACAAGGACTTGACAGTAGTATTTAATAGTGTATACTTATAATGTATGAGAATACCAGACGATCTTTTGGCGCTGCTAAACACATTGAGTGCTCCAGCAGCCTACAGCTTATTAGCGGTTCTGGGCCAGTCGGACACGACAATCTACTTAAATCAACAGATATTAAGAGTCAAAGACTGGGTGAACACAGATGTGCAATGGTTGCTAGCAGTCGAGACCCCTCACTTCATGTTTTGGGGAGGGCCACCGACCAGATTAGCATACTACGAAGGGAACCTAGTAACATTAGTACTGGACAGAATCTACGAGTACTTGTGCTCCCATACACTGAGCGATCTTTATCAATTGATGGCTGTGACGCCCCAGAAGTCCCAGAGGCGGTTTCAATGGTGATAAAAATGGTGGCAAATGACGAGATTCTTTGTAATCAATTGAAAGAAAAACTCAAAGAATTATCAGCAACACGGGTTGTGAACTACCTCAACTATAGCTTTGATGAAGGTCTGACAGAGATCGAGGTGAACGGGCTCTGCACTACCCCAGTCGCACTGATTAATAGCTTGCCAGGGGCTCAGATGTTGAGAGCTAGTGACCTTGCACCAATAACCTTTTGGGGCGGACCTCCTGGGTACCGAAAATGGTATGAGGGCAGCCTTCTTACTATGCTTGTTGATCGAATTATGCAGGCCGTGTCCTTCGGAAATATAGCGGTACTTGGACGGTTTATGAGTCTTAACGTATGAAAAAGAATCATCTAAGACAGGCCGAGTCGTTGCTGGGGCATTTTGCACCTGTTGACCTCGACTGTGCTTACCTAATTGCCTATGCACTTGGGCATCAAGATACGGATGTCTTTTTGATAGGCGGCGAGGCCTATTCAATTGCCGTTACAAATATCCGACAGATTTACGCGGGCACAGCCACTGGGAGACCGGCTAATCGTGTGCGTATTCGCTTCTATGGGGGCCCTGTGGGACGCGGTAAATGGTATGATGGCACCGTGTATAGCTTTATTGTTGACTGTGTTTCTGCTAAAATTCAGATGGAAGGCTTTGAAAAGGTGCGTCAATTATTGAACCAACAACGACAACTAGCTGCACCACCATTCTAGACATCTTGTACTCGGCGCTGGCTGACCATACGGTGATACAATTTGTACAAAGTATGAAGGCATTAAATGCACACAAGGATCTAATACATATCCCATCGTATAAAGGTAGCTCGCCTTTTGCAGTATGGGAATTACATAGCACGTCTTTCGGATTAGCCAAGGCAAAGTCAGTGCCGTGCCGATTTTATGGTGGGCCACCTATGAAATACACAACATTCACTGGAACCCTATTAACCATGCTAATCGATAGAATTCTTACAGCCCATTATAACGGCAATTTAGACGTAGTAAATAAATTTCTACTACCACAACAACTACCAGATGGGTTGTCAATGGGTTGGATCGGTTGACAATTAGGGAAAACGTGGTATATTTAAGATATGGCGATTTACACGCATGTCCTTAACGAACTTGAAGAGGTAAGTGCCAGCGAGGCAGTTGAACTACTTTGCCAGGAATTTGGACTTGGACATAGTTGCATCTGTTTTGTAAACACTCAAAGTAGGCGAGAAGTACAAACTTTCTTAGGTGCCAGTTATATGGAAGGGGTGGCAGCGTCGGCAGTGGGGCCTATTGAATTTATAGGCGGTCCACCTGATAACCGAGGACTGCACACGGGATCACTTTTAACATACCTATGTGACGTGATACTCTATGACTGGGCAATTCTAGGTGCATACACAGACTTGGTAGAGGGGGATATGAAACAAATTAACTTTAGTATGCTTCGCAAACGATTTGGTCAAATATCGACACTCGATGCACTGGAATTACTATGTTGGACCTTCGGGGCTGACAAGGCATACATAGGATTCGGTGGTCAACGCCTCCAACTTGTTGATCTGTATGATGATACGAGTCTTTTTAATGATTTGGCCGGTGACGTGCCGGTTCAATTCTATGGTGGCCCGCCAGCCCCTAAGTGGTGGGATGGAACATTGTTGACAATGTTAATCGATCACTTTCTCTATGCGTATGTAAAAAATGATCTGCCCAAGGTTCATAAGGCGTTAAAGGCGTACCCGTGAAATCATTAGAAGAATACCAACGCGAGTTTGCGAATCTGACAGCGAGCGAGGCTGTTGACATCCTATCGGAAATGGGTGCTCTTGCAGACCAGATTATTATAGATGGTGTCGCTGGCTCTAAGGTCACAACACCGTTTAAATATTGTTTCGAGATACCACAAGATATCCCCGCGGCCACAATTGGACCAATACAATTCTGTGGCGGACCCCCTGGACAGTATAACTGGATTAAGGGGTCTCTTTTAACAATGATTCTCGATTATGTAATGCACTATGATGCCACTGAAGAACGCCGCAAACGCATCTATGGCACGAAAGTTGCAGTTAAGAGTTCTTAAATGGGACGAACATTCAGACACGACACCGACTATCACTGCAAGAACGATCACCGAGATAGAAATGATCGTAAGTTGAAAAAATTAAACAAACGGTTGCAGAAAATCACCAACCAGAAGCTACTTTACAAATCGAATCCACCCCAAGAAGGGGTCGAGTTTGTTTGATGTATAGATATTTATCAATTAATAGTGGCATCGGCAGTTTCGATCTCCCATTACAAAAACTTCATTTTTGGACCCCGGTATGTTATGTGGAAGCTAATCCCCGAAGCATTAAAATACTTGATTACCGATTCAGAGAGGAGTCCCTACAAGCGGCTCCTATCTGGGACAACTTCTACACCTTCGACGGGAGACCTTGGCGTCGATGCGTGGATTGCATCGCTGGAATCACAGAAGCCACAGCCACTTCAAAGGAGCCCACTACAAATTTTACAGACAAACTCATTCAACTTGTGCAAACAGTGGAGCCGAGCTATATCCTCTGGCAGTTCTCACATTCGGCTAAGAAAGAAGCAATCACAAGTGCGGATTATCTCGCCAACGGGCTTGAAATTCTTGGCTACAGCCCGAGCATTTTCAAAGTGCGGGCGGGTGATATGGGGGCTGACTATAGACGGACTAGAATCTTTGTCTGTGCCGAAGTGGCAGCCCCCGGCACCACAAACGACGGTCACGAACAACTTGAGTGTCGTTTGTCAACGCCTTGCCGAGCAACTAGGTGGACTTCCAACGGCAGAGTTTATCGAAGAGCTAATAAGCCTGCCGATTGGCTGGAGCGCCTCGACTCACTTGGACGATGCAGTGATTCGGCAATGGTTGCAGCGATTTCGACGGTTCTCGACACGGGAGTTGTATTTTAATGGGGTTAATTAAATGAGGTTAATTAAATGAGTAGACAAGATCAATTTGCCGGGCTCCCTGATGATGCAGTTTTGTTTTTGAATGAAAATGTAAAGGAGCCTACACTATGCCCACATTGTAACTATATGCGCCCGTTTAAAACGGAAGTAATTGGTACTTATACAGGCATGTTTGGCACTGAGTACCAATTAGTTCGGCACCATTTAAAGGACGGTGGATGGGCAGATGATTGTTTACAAGCTGACCCATGGAGTGGTGGGCCGGTCTTCTTTTTGGCGTTGCTTGTCTATGGCCACGATGGTGAATTACTATGTAAGTTCTGTTGGTCAGACGAGGAAATTAACAAGGTGTAACATGAAAGTATTTCGATTTATTCTTAGAAAGAGTGTTGCTTTGTGTGTGGTTTGTTTTATACTGCCGATTGTAGCGGTGGGATATATCTGTGGTTTGACCTATTGCTCGTTTATGACTGGTAAAGCACTGGCAACGCTGCTAGCCACTGGGGCACTTAACAAGTATTTAAAAGGAACAAAAGATGTATGAAGTAATGGTTAATACAATTAAGAATGACGTATTTCGCGGCATTTATCAAGCCCCGCCTCTGCGGGCACAAGTTATTGCAGACATCCGAAGTGGGAATCTAGGGGCTAAAACTGAGCGGTTGGTAGAAGTAGTTAAACGTGCCTTACGGTGGCCGATCCGAAACATTGGGCGCATAGTCGAAGTAGTGTATGTTGATAACAAGATTATTGGACGGATAATTTTTAAGCACTAGGAAGAATATAATGGGATTATTTTATCGGGATACTAAGTGCCCAAAATGTGGTAGGACTTATCGAGCATTAAAGTTTATTGAAGCCAAGTGCCCATACTGCACACCTATAATAGTGCCGAATTACGATTTAATAGGCACAGTTGCCACGGGTTGGAGCCCAACGCAAGTAGGTCTAATCGAAGCCGGCAAAGTGTATCCAGGGGCTCACGTCTGTGAGTCGGCAATTCATCCGGCATTAATGGCCATGGCCACCCGGCACGCTAACTATCAGGCAACACACAAACAACAGGGCCACCAGCTTTTTGATTCCCGTGTAGCCGAGTTGCGGAAGACTATAACCAATACATCCTATGCGGAGATTTGTGCCGAGTCTTGGAAAGAACAGAAGTCCGCCACTAAATTTGAACTTGGGCATGAATGTTTTAAGTGCTGGGAAGCATCCCCCGGGCACTGGTCTGTTGCTAGTAAGAAACATCAGTTCTTCGGCGCAGACATGGCCATGGATTCAAACGGTGTCTGGTATGGTTGTATTTTAGTAGCAGATTAAGGAGCATACCTTGAGCAAATCCTACACGACCGGCTGGCAGCGAACAATGCGATGGTTGGACGCTCCGGCCTTAAAGAAGTGGTATAAAACTTTGGTACATCGACGTAATAGGCGCCAAGCTAAACGTAAGCCTGAAGACGCTGTTGATAAGAAGCTAGACCCTTGGGATATTGACTGACAGGCTATGCCTAATATCTTTCGCTACCCTGGCGGAAAGTCAAAAGCCGGTATTCGTAATTGGATACTTGCTCAGATGCCGGCTGATACACTTGAGTACCGCGAACCATTTGTCGGCGGGGGTGGGGTATTCTTTTCAGTGGACACTCAACTTACTAGGTGGATAAATGATATTCACCCCGACTTAATCGCCGTGTATAGGGCGCTAAAGCGCAATGACGGGTTTATTGAATCGTGTAAGCAAATAAAACCTGCCTGCTCTGGCGAGCTACTTAGTGGTAGATACAATGCTCGACTTGGGCGTATTTTTGATCGATTCAAACACAATGAAGAGATGGACCCAGCTTTAAGATACTTTTTTCTTAATCGTACGGTCTTTGCGGGTCGAGTAAATTATAATATTCCGTCACGACTTTACTACAGTCATCCAGATGGCTGGAATATCATTAAGACAACAAAATTGGAAGATGCCGCAGGGTGTTTAAAACGAGTTAAGATCACATGCCGAGATTACAATCACTTGTTGGTGGCTCCTGGAAACAAGGTTTGGATCTATATAGATCCGCCGTATGTTGTCAATACGAATCTAACACCATCATCGCAACTATACCAGCATAACTTTACCATCGACGATCACGTGCTACTAGCAGAGCGGGTAAAAAATTGTAAGCATAGAGTTTGTTTAAGCTACGATAAGCATCCACTGATTAGAGATTTATATAAAGACTTTCGCATTATCGAGAGAGATCACACTAATTGTGGGACTACAAATAGCACAAAGCAGCGAGTAACCGAACTTTTAATCCTAAACTATTGAGGACCGGATGATTACACCAATTTTGAATGAGATCATTGCAGAACGACTCCGTCAAGTTGATTTAAAACATGGCGGCGGCACGGTGGAGTTTGATAAAACCAACACTCAAAATGATTGGGTAGCCTACATTGCTGCCTATGCCGGACGGGCCTCCGATAAAGTTGCTCGGAATGACCGAGAGGGTTGCGACTTTAGAGAAAATATGATTAAAGTGGCGGCGCTTGCCATTTCGGCAATAAAAGCCTACGACCAAGGATATTGTCAATGAGTATACTACTGGCTGTTTTACTTATGGCACAGTGCCCTTGCCCTGGACCGTGCTCGGCACCTACCTCCATTGTTCGTGTCGAGTCTGTGGAAATTGGCAGCACGTCCTGGGGGACCGGAACCTGTGTTGCAAGCACTACTGAATCATTGATTATTACAGCTAATCACGTTATACAAGATGGCCACCTATTTAAGATAAATGGAAAGCCAGTCAAATTAGTTGGATCAAATAAGATCTGGGATCTAGCTGCCTTAATAGCCCCGTCTAAATTCCCAACTTATAATATCAGTACGAACAGACCAAAGATTGGAGATCCTCTTACGGTCTGCGGCTTTGGTAGCGGAGATTATAAAGAATCTAGTGGTATACTGGTTAAGTATGTTAGTCCACTTGGCGACTGGCCAAGTGATATGCTAGAATGCACGGCCAAAGCTAGACAGGGTGACAGTGGTGGCCCCATCTTTGACGAGCATGGAACACTGGTCGCAGTGCTATTTGGCACTGATGACGTGGGGGCACACGGGAGTTGCACGGTTCAAGTTCGTAAGTTTATTGAAACGCTTAACATTGATGATGAACTGAAAGAACGGGCTTTAACAATCCCCTATATATTCTATGGCAAGCCAAGATAATACTTGACAGCCAGTAATATTGTGTTATACTTCAAGTATGGCGACAGAAACCAAGCACCTTATAACAGTTTTCGAGTCACTGGCCAGTGGAAAGACACTGGACGACGCCTATCTTTTGGCCGAAGATTTGGGTTATAAGGATCGTATCATTCTTGTCGGTCACAAGGGTATTACCAGCTTAGGTATTGTTTGTAGAGAACCGGACTGGGCCAAGCAGCCTATGGAACAGGTGTTGATTAAATTTAAGGGGGGCCCCGGGGCTGAAATATGCCAGAAATCGATTTTCACGGCAAGCGTCCGATCCTATATAGTTGACAGATTGATTAAAACAATCAATGTGAGTGGTACAGAAGCCGCACTTGAAGCGATTAGAACTACCTGGGGCATTAATGTCAAATGCTCTGGACTGGCATGATTACCTATTATCAGAATGAGAACGGATATGTTGCAATCGATAGCGGTGTGGTTCTTCGGGCTCAAAACGCGTCCGTCGGCCGCTCTTTGGTTTTCGGGCGCGGCCCGACTGTGGCTTGGGATCCTGGCTCGGTTACCGACCGTGTCTATGCCCCTAACTGCTTAGGTATTAATGTGGATGCTTCGAGTGTGCCCAATGAATGGTTAGCGGCATTAGGTAACACTCCTGCAAACAGCCCTGTCAAAACAAAGAAGTTTGTCTCAAACAGCGGGCTTCTTAACCCATCGAAACAGGAAGTTGAGAGGGACAGAGGGCAAGAGCAGACGGCAACAATCCTGACCTTTGCATTTGGCGTGTTAGTAGGTTTAATCATTGCCTATTTTATTGTCTATTAGTAACTCGGAGAGTTGCTTGTCGTATGGTGCCAATAGTGGCGGCTATTGAGCACGTCGGGATTCCGCCATGGGCCCGTAGCTCAGTGGTTAGAGCAGGGGACTCATAATCCCTTGGTCGGAGGTTCGACCCCTCCCGGGCCTACTAAGGAGAAGTTTATGTTTTATATGGTTGAGCGATTTTGTTGCCCTCATTGGATTTCGATGGGGATCATACTAGAAGGTGATTTCCGAAAGCACATGGTACTCTTGGACAAGTTCCGAAAGATGTATCCCGAATTTGATTTCAGGGCGAAGGCAATCAGCCGTTATGCAGCAATGGTCTTTGCAGCCCGTGGAATGGTAATAATGGATGCCCCCAGAAGAACTTAAAAATGTTTAAGACTCCAAGATTGTTGTTGGAAGTGCGGCATAATGGATGGAAGCCAGTCAAGATCTACTGTACATATCCCTCACTGAGAGCCATGTTGTCAGCCCTCCCTCGAATAGCTGAACAGTATGGCGGAGTTGATAATACTCGAATAAAATATCTAGCGACCCACGATCAAATAGCGGCAGCAAAACTATCAATCTATCAGGCAGGTGATTAGATATGCTAGGCGAACATATTGGACGGTATAGACTGTCAAATAACATGATGACTGTGTCGGTTATAACTCGGAATGGAAAAATAACAGAGGCGCCCGAGGACTTACAGGCTTTTGTGGGGTTACCATTGGATACCCTCGCATGCTGTATGGACAACCTCGGAGTAACAACGGTAACACAATTAGAAGGGCATACAAGTTAATGAAATATGTAAGTATTGATATTGAAACAACTGGTTTGGGGAGCGGCTGCCAGATTCTACAGTTGGCCGCAGTGCTTGACGATACTGAATGGCCGTTGGAACGTAGCCCGACCTTCAACGCTCTTGCATGGGACTCATGGTACAGTGGCGAGCCATTTGCCTTGGCACTTAATAAGCCTATTTTCGATACGCTGGCAAAACATTCGCCAGGAGAAGAAGTACAACATTTAGGGAAACCCGTCAAGATTGTTGATAGCGATGATCTAGTCTATGAATTTAAAGAGTGGCTCCACACGTACACTGGGTCAGAAATTGTTCTAGCCGGTAAGAATGTGGCTGGATTTGATCTACGTTTTCTGAAAAATTTATCTGGATGGTCAGACTTGTCAATTAGCCACCGTGTTATTGATCCCGGTAATCTTTTCTTACAGCCTGATGATAAGACGCCGCCCAATACACAGGAATGCCTACGACGGGCTGGCATTGACAGAACAGTAACACACGATGCCCTTGACGACGCCTACGACGTGTGTATGTTAATTCGTTGCTGGGAATGCCGAGCAAGGAGCACCCGCTAACGTGGACAAGTTTAGTCGATGGAATCCAGAGTTGACAAAAATGTGGCGGATGCGCTTCGAAGCCATTCGTGATGAAGCATACCCATTCCATAACTTTATTAAACTAACATCAACATATGAGGCGCTCGGGGCCTTACAACTAGCAATAGACGAGATTGAGCGGCTAAGCAATGAAACTAGTAAAAAGGGATGATGGGTGGTGGATAACTGAGATACCCGATTGCGGCGACTGTGGTTCATACCCATCTAAAGCAGAGGCGGAAGAAGATAGACGCGGCTTGCAGAGGACATTCGATAATATAGATAATTGGAAATTTTGGACAACAGAGAAAAAGCAATGAGCCTACCTAAAACGAGTTACTGTTGGCTTATCTGGGAATACTTTCCACTTCCACTAGGCCACAAACGATTTCTACGAGCCATTGATACAACTGTGGAAATGAAAGACGTGCATCTATTCGCCTTAAATTCCGAGCGTAATCATGGTCGATTCGAGGTAGAAGAAGCATTGTTAAACCACGCCATGGGGCATAGTATGTTGCGTGTTGCTGGGGACACTGGGAGTAGATTCTATGAAGATGTTTAGTGACTGTAGCGGCCCGTGTGAAACATGCATGATGCATTATATTGGAGGCTGTGTGGCTGGCCACGGTGATGATGAATATTCTCACGCCTCACCTGAGTGGATTAGAGCATACACAGAAGGGCACGACAAGTTAAAGAAAACTGGCCGATGGAATTATGGGCTACCCTATCCTAGAAGGAGATTGAGCGATGTATGAATACTATGACGTAGGTGAAGAGGAGAGTTGGCCGAATCTTGGAAAGACTTCGACGGCCAAGATTATGCAAGCCTTGCTTCGAGTTAATGGGATTATGACAAGTTCCATTGTATTCGGAGAAGAAGGTATGCGAGATGCAAGCCGCAGTGTTGTGTATAGAATTGGCTTACCACCAGGGTACAAAACGCGATTTGAAACGTTGTCGGGGTATGTCTGCACCGAACCACCAAAGGTCCATGTAAATTGAACTGTCCAATCTATAACTTACCGTGTTCTAGGGACTCAGTTGACGTGGGTGTTGGAATGATCTATGGGCCCTACGGGTGCGATTGTGGCTGGTCTGAAGATCCGCGATTCGATCGATCAAATGGTACTTCGCCAGCACAGTTGGAACATCCAGATAGATACATCGACCAGTGGGGAGGGAGTTGGGAGTAAGCCGAGTATGATTAACACTATTTTATTAGATCTCGATGATGTACTTAATGAATGCGCCGGACCAATTCTATCTGCTTACGGATGCGGCACCGATGCAGTCGCTTGGTACGAACCGGAATGGGGCTATGATATCCATTTGGCTGCACGGAAACTAGCATCATGGTGGACTGAGGTTCCCCGGGGAGATGCATTCTGGGACAAATTTGGGTATGAGTTTTGGGCCAACTTACCTCAGTCCGAGTGGGCAATCCCATTGAGACTCGCGTGCGAGCATCTTGTCGGCCCTGATAATGTGTACATTGTTACGAGCCATATAAACTCCGCGATGCAATTTGCTGGAAAAATGACGTGGGTTCAAAATAACTTACCTAGTGGGTATGTGGATCGACTTATTGTTGGCAAAGCTAAACATCTACTGGCAAAAAGAAACGTGTTACTTATCGATGACTGTGATAAAAATATAGACCAGTTTCGTTGGCACGGAGGCCAGGGCATATTATTTCCACGGCCATGGAATCGTTCCTATGAGAGTTCGACCATTCCTCTCAGAGTCGTCGCACGCCGGATAGACTTCTTCTTCCGTGGCAAAAGACTGACTTGACAAGTCTAAATTTTGGGGTATACTTAGAATATGGACAAGATACTAACAATCGCCGATCTTGAAGCCATCCTTTCGCAGTGGCCACCTGAAACTTTAGTCAAGATCAACTACGAAACCCATGCCAACCGTACAATTAATACAGTTGTAGGGGTCAATGGGACTGTATTTATTGTAGCAGAGAATAATTGAAACAGGCCAGTTCGACTCCTAGTATGCCTCGTAGCTCAGTCGGTAGAGCAGGTGACTGTTAATCACCTTGTCCCAGGTTCGAGCCCTGGCGAGGCAGCTTATGACTATGACACCAAAACAATTTGCAACTATCGCACACAAAGGACAACTGCGGAAATACACGGGTGAACCGTATATAGTTCATCCTGCCCGAGTTGCTCAGATTGTACAGTCAGTAACTAGTGATCCCGATGTAATTGCTGCGGCATGGTTGCACGATGTTGTTGAAGATACCACAGTCACTCTTGAAGAAATTCGCAAAGAATTTGGCGATAACGTAGCTAGGATAGTTTCTGAAGTCACGAATGTCGCAACGGAGGGCACGCGAAAAAAGCGTAAGTCGATTGAACGCAGGCATTTAAACCAAGCCAGCCCTGACGCTAAGACAATCAAGTTGGCGGATATTATTGATAACTGTGGCAATATTGTTGCATATGACTCCAAGTTTGCAGCCGGGTATCTCCGAGAGAAACTAGCCGCCCTATATTGTCTGACAAAAGGAAATCAGCATCTATGGGTGCTAGCGCGTTGTCTCTTAGAAAATAATACTTATTATTTATAACTTGACACACTCGAAATATAGTGTATAATTGTGATATGGAGTACAACGAGCCAGTGTATTTTGAAGGTGGGCCAGCCCCGGAAAATGGGAGGGTCGATTCAATTGTGTTATTGGCCCCATTGGAAGCAATCGACCTATATGTTGGGGATGGATATTTTCGATGGACGCGAACAAATAGAATCCATATAGACCAGGGCACTAGCACAATTTTTGAATTCAATGGGAGACTATGATGAATGAAAGTGACTTTGAATCTTGGTTTGATGTCGCCCAAGATACATTAAATCTACGAGACTTGGCTCACAAAGCATGGTCCTTGGGATTCAGCGACGGCTACGAGAAGGGTGATGAGTGCGGCTATGATAAAGGTTTTGATAAAGGGCGAGACTGGGCCCGCTATGAAAGAGATTAAATGAAATTCACTACATTAAATCCATGGTACGATTATTGGTATCTACCAACTATGACTGGTCTGGATGTATTTGACAGGACAACCGGTAGCCGAGTTGCTAGCTGGTACGTGGATGTCGCGGGCCGAAACTATAAACCAGACCATTGGAACTTTCACTGCCTTGTCAATACACTTTCAGCCCGATTAAGGATTGAGTTTGCTAGCGTGGTGAAACAGTGGGAGGAATACGTTAGTGCAAGACTTACGGAGTGCCGTGATGGTTGTGTATGAAGCTATTATTTTTGACTCGGATGATTGCACGTTTGATTGTATCGTCGGATTTCATTATCAACCAGCAGAGGACTCCGCGGATACTGGACCCATTGGGGCCGACTTGGAAGTTGGCCTAGTACACAAGGTGCTTAATATTACAACACGAACAGGTGTTGAATTGCCGTATTCATGGCTGGTGGATCGTGGCTGGCGTGAATGGTCGAACGAATACGTTGAGCGACAGTTGGAACGACAATTGATTCCTGGTTGTTACCTGTGGGAGAAGATACTGGAGCAGATTGAATGCTGAGCACTTTTCATATATTCATATTGGCATTAGTTGCTTTTTTGTTGTTCGGAAATCGATTACCAGCGGTGATGAAGTCTCTTGGAGAGGCACTTAGGGAGTTTAAGAAAGGTATTGATAAGCTATGACATACACAATTACCAAAGAGCCTGAAGGCACCGAAATAAAATGGACCGCCATCACGCGACCAATTAATCATGGCTGGATTCTTGAGGACTCATTTGCAATCGATTTCAAAGAACCAGTAACATTCAAGGCCGGGGATATTTTGAAAATTGTCTATAAAGGAGAATTTTAATGCGTTTTGGAAAAGAAACTACACGGCCCTGTGACGGAGAACATCGTGTCTTCCGTCGTTTTCTCTGGTGGCTAGTGACAATTAGCGGAGTTACTCGCTGGCTGGAATATGCGGCTCTTGAGTATCGGTATGCTCGGAGTACGGATGAAGATGAGTGGGTCTTAATTAAATTTATCAACCCCTAATATGCTGTGTACGCCCCTTATGAAACTACCCTTGTAGGTTTTGACGCCAGTTGCCCCACCCTAATGGCTGACTTTGTGAGCTAGAAAATGGAACAAAAAGACTGGCTACCATCTGCGTTTGAAGACTATTGGGATTCGGAGAATGACAACTGCGGCTATAGTGATGAATACTGGGTAACCCAAGATGGCCGTGTTATTAAGATCACGCAGCTTGAAGATGCCCACCTGAATAATATTCTCAAACTACTTGAGCGTACACATTTAACGCAATCGGTGGCTTACAAAAAATGTCTAGCTGAGTGGTGTGTTCGACATCCACTGCGGGCTAAGTTACGCACGCTACTCTCACTTTTGAAAGATTGTCATGACCGGTGAAAACGCCGCCCTCCGAATATTTGCTGAGGAACATATTATCCAAGCTCGCCGCGAACTGTACACTGCTATGGATAGGCTGCGTGAATTGGAAACTAATGTTTCTGCGGTCAAAGCAAAGAGATTAGAAGGAATACGCTGTAGTATTCAAGCTAGAATAAATAATCTCGGTATTGACGAATTAATAAGCGACTTGCGTGTGCTGGTCTAGGATTAAATAATCTGACTGACGGAAGCGAGCACAGGTGTGCGTCAGCCTCAATATCACGTTCCCACATGCTCTTAGTAGTAGAAACCCTTATGAAACTACCTCGTTCAATATTTATGGCACGCTGAGTGGAAAACTTGTATTATTTACACAAGATCACATAGTTCCTAAGTCGCTATGTGGAGGCCGAACAAACAATTTGCAAGTTCTCTGTAAGCAGTGTAATCAAATTAAAGCAAACAAAATTCTAGACTTAATGGGACTACGTGACTTGACTTTCTCGAAACTTATGGTATGATTGGTAGTATGGACTCCGATAAATGGGACTCAGGCTGGCTCCTTCCAAATGGCGAGTGGCATACTTGCCCATCCTGTGGCCATGATGAATATTTGTATACTCACTTTGGTATAGACACACCAATTGCCGAACGGCTTGGATATGCCAGAGTATACGATAAACACACCATTAGACACGTCGGGTTTAAGTTGACAGCCGAACAACGAAATTGGCTTCTATTCGAGGGGTATAAAGTCCGTGAGTGGGATTGACTTTCTCGAAACTTATGGTATGATTGGTAGTATGAGTATCCTTCCTAAACTAATAGTCGGAATGAAAAATGCAGGGTATTTAATGTTTACTCTGCGTCCAGACCGTCAAAAGCCAGAAGTGTCTCTAATTTCTGTGAATCAAGACATTAGTAGAATGGGTACACACCCCTCATTTTGGGATGTGATTGATTGGTTGGAGCTAGACGGAGCATACGGTACAGAACGAACACACCAGCTTCGACAGAAACTTCCTGAAGGAACTTACTTGACTTTTATCTAAAAGATTGTATGATTCTAATATGAACATCAAACCTGAAGATATGATTGAGGCTGTGAAATTAGTGTCACATACACTCGGCTCGGACAATGTTCAGCCTGTGCTTGTCGGCTTGGTTTTGCTGGCTGACGCAATTCGTGAAGTTGATAATACTCTAGCGAGCACCGCGAAAGCGGTGTTACACCTGTGAAGCAACAAAATTGGGTTGAGTATCTTGTTTGCACGCGGCCGATTCCATCACCACGCATTAAGAAGTGGAATTGGACTCGAATTTATGAATCCGATGCCGTGCATTTTTGGCTATGCGAACAGGACTTGAAAGAGACATTTGTCCAAGAGGCACAGATTGCTTTTGGAAAGGCATTGAGTCAAGTTGTCCGGCTAGGTGATAAGCCTGCCGTGCTGTATAATAGGAGCTAGTGTGAACGACTTTATTAAATATTGTCAGATGATGGGTGGCACCGTGGATGCGTATCCGGGGTGGGCGCGCATTTTCTATGCCTGCGAGACACTAGCTGACGACTGTGTCGAAGCTATAGATAGCTTTGGTATTATATTTTTAGACCGCGGATTTGATGAGCATTGGTGGGTTGAGGTACTGGTATGACACCTGAATGTGTGACTGTGGCCGCTGACCTGACTCGTGCATTGATTCGAGCCATGGGTATGCAGGCTGAGAATCAAGATAGAACGAACAGGGGCCTTTCGATTGACTCGGAGGGAGTAGGGTATAACGAAGTTCGCCGGAATTTATACGGCAGCTAATTCCAGAATTTAAGTGCCTTATACGGCACAGATATTAAGCGGACGTGTGTCTTTATTTGTGAAAGCGAGAGGGCGTTTGTTGAATGTCTACTGAACCCCATGCAATTATCCGTGCAAGTCATGCTTGCCAAGAGCCACTACCGGATGACGTGTATCTACATGCATCCTTAGATGGCAAAACACTGACCCGACTCAGTAAGATTGAATTACGCCCAAATGGCCGGGTGCGTATTATCTACACCAAAGACACTCATAGACACCAGATCACAGTTGAAAGCGATGAGGTTCTAATCCTCAGCTTCCAGGATCTAACTGGCCAGAATTCCCACGCCATCCTTCGGCAGGCAAGACGCGCAGCATCGCCGTTTCGTAGATTTGGGGCACCACCACGGGCAACCGAGGTAGAACCCCTTGCAACATCTGTATTAACGGCGATGCAAGGTGCCAATTTCTTTGGCTAGCGAGCGTGTTCACACTGCTATTACGAGCCATGCTAGCATAGCATGGCTCTTTTTGTTGGCTGACAGGGCATCTGGTTGATAGGTTCCAAAATAGGTGTCGCTGTGCGGCACCCACTGAATGCTGCCACTACCAAGCGAAACTACGCCGGAACTCGTGTGGAAGTTATATTATTTGATAGTGGTGTCTTTCGCCAACTAATGGAAGCGATCAATTTGCTGGTGGACAAATTGCATTTGGACCCATGGGAAGTTTTTAGGGTCGCAATGTAGTGAAAAATTTCTGCTGCCTGTATCAGACTTTCTATCAGGCGGGGTCAACACCTCTCCCAAGTAACCTAACGCTGGACTGCGCCCCATTACCCACGCCAGAGATGTTGTATCTACACAGTTTGAGCGGACCACGTATAGTCGGCATATACATGACGATTATAGTGATTGTTCAGGTCGTGCGTAGTCTGTTGTGTTTTGCCTCCTAAGTGTTGTTTTCTCTCGACACGTTTCAAATATACCACACGACGGTGAAATAGCAAATCATGCTCAAAAGAATTAGTTATAATGATTGTCGGGGTCTTACGCGTGCGTGCGCGTATATAATAGATTTGACTTTTTGAATTTGGAGTGTAAGATTGTAGTATGAAAGTGAAGTTTTGGCCACGAAATTATTTGACAATCAGCCAAACTATGGTATTCTTAAATTAGTCCTAGTCGAGTTTCGGTATTGGCCAGACAGTCCCGACCACTCCCTTATGAAACCACTGAAACCCACGGAGATACTACCGACATAGTGGGGAGTAATAAACCGTCGCCCATGGGGTCGAATATGCCGCCAACACGTAACCAGATTCTTACCGATCTTAGGCGCTTCTCTGTATGGAATCCACAAGGGGATAGGTTCATTTACTCTATTCAACGCCTGAGTGGCAGACCCTATAAAATCTACGTGTTCATAGACAATCATCGAAAGTACGTTGGGCCACTAAATCCGGCTAATGGTGTTGTAACAAGGGGGCGGCGCAGCCGAATTTCAGAATCAAGTTTGCATTTCAAAGTTATAAACTGGGTATTTAATGTTTGGTGGCGAGGGCTGGATTTACCAGAGGGGTACCGATGGTCGGATTATTATTGCTCTTAGTTGGTATTTGGTTCTGTGTTTGGGTCTGGCAGTTTATCAAGATCATTGATAAACCTGCGCCGCCCGATACGGATTTTTGGGAAATGTGCTTTTTTTCGAGCTATCACAATGGATCTGACGACAAGATTTAAGATTCTGACAACAGAGTGTGAATTTCTGCCAGTGGCAGAGAAGATGGCGCGGCTGGCCCACACAGATCACCGTAATCGAGTGGTACGGCTAATAGCTGCCATCGACCAAGACATTGCGAAACAACGTGACGAAATAGATAGGTGTATCAATGGCCATTGTCTGTAGCAGCCAGCACATTCGCACCACCCTGCAAGATTTACGGATTGTTGCGTGTGATTTGTGGGAAGCCGAAGATGATGCACGTTTAGCGGGATTAGTCAAGATGGCTGATTGTTTAGGCAGGATGAAAGCCGCAATCCGATCAATGGCAGAAGATATCGGGGAAACAAATGCAATTTGAATTAGCTACTATCAATTCTGGCAAGGAGATCATTGTTAGCTCGGCAGCGCGGCCCATGGATTTGCGATTTGACCGTTTGAAGCATTGCCAGTCGTGGGTAGTAAATGGCGTTTGGGACTCCGCGAAGAAACGAATTGCTTCTATTCAGTGGCCGTGCGGATCGAGTTATAGACTAACTGACCCATATAGTAAGGAAATAATTGCCATACCTACGCACGACCGTATTATACCGGTAGTTAGGGGGCATCTTTTTTATAATCATCTTTTTGGCAGGTATAATTTGGTCACATCGGCAAAAACAATATTTGTGGGGTCCGTCAGTGGGTGAATTTTTTGATTTCACGGTTACACGTATCTATGCTACTCATACGCAGCATGTCATATTTCAAAATCTGGAAGCAGCACAGGCATATGCTACCCGGCATATGTATGACCCCGATATGCAACGGATTGAGATCACCTGTTTTAGTTGCCACCTTGGCGAGATAAAGGTAATGTCTAGCCCACGCCTTGAGATGCCAACATAATTATGACCATAGATGAACTAATGGCTATGACCGATCAAGAGATCGTGGCCACCCCGATTACACACAATAATACCGCCTGTTTTGGTTGCAGCGAGTGTCAAAATTGTAGCCATTGTACCGACTGTACTGGTTGTATTCAATGTATTAATTGTATAGCTTGTCGGGGTTGCTATCAATGTAAAAGTTGCAATCGCTGTCAGAGTTGCCTAGATTGTATCAAATGCTATGATTGTATTGATTGCAATGGACTAATAGGGGCCACTTGTGTAATTCGTGGGCGGCAGCTTACTAATGCCGCATATAGGGTGGCCGTGCAATTACTTGACAGTTGCTAAGTTTTGGTGTACACTTGAATTAGGGCTTAAAATGACACTTGACGAAATAATGGCTATGACCGATCAAGAGATTGTGGCGACACAATCCGATAGCACCAACAAAGCCTGTTTTAATTGTCGTGATTGCCAAACGTGCGAGGCATGTGCTGATTGTCATAGCTGCGCGAGTTGTATTAGATGCGTCTCTTGCCGGGGCTGCTGCCGATGTAAGAATAGTGACCATTGCCGTAACTGTCTCGACTGTATTAATTGCTATGACTGCATTGACTGTGTTGGTTTAAGGTGGGCCAGTTACGTTATTCGGGGCCGGCAATTTAACGGGGTCACGTATTTTGCTGCATTAAAATTACTTGACAATTGCTAATTTTTGGTGTCTAGTCGCCCGGCTTTTTATTTGACTTTAGTCACACATGTGGTAGGCTAGTAGTATGTCAACACACGAACTCGACCAGTTGAAAAAATTGATTGCCGCTGGCAAGGTATTTGTCAATTTGTACACTCAATCAAAAATCATTGGATTCGAGGCGACTGGGGCATACATGTCGGGTGGAACTCTTATCATTGACACTCGGCTAGAAGGTGACGACCATGCCTGACGTATGCCAGATGTGCGGGTGTGATTGCGAGGGTAAATATTGCCCGGAATGCAAGCCACTGGCATACGTGGAATGCTCTCACTGTCACGAAACTGTAGAGCAAGATGCCGCTATCCGGGTAGCGGGTCGAAACTACCATCATGCTTGCTATCTTGAGGACCATTTTTTCTGTGCTGCTTGCGGGCTTGGAGGCCTGATAGAAGATCGTAGAATATTTGGCAACCACGGAATATGCCCCAGTTGCTTCAGTCTGCTTTGCGCACGCTGTACAGATTGTGGAACTACTACCCAACGAAATGACACCCTTACTGACCCAGACGGGTCAATTTTATGCCGCCAATGCTTTTACGTGAATTGTTCGACGTGTGCCAATTGTGGGGGTACCCACTGGCAATCCGATCTTAATCCGACTGAACATGGTCTATTATGCTCGGAGTGTGATCGTACATACGATGAATGGGACGCGACAGATTTTATTATCGAACCCAGTTTCGAGCGGATTATGTCCAAACGAAAATTTGGAGTCGAACTCGAAACCTCTCGATGCAATGGTTACCGTGAATTGTATGGGAACACCATCTGGGGATGCCATACTGACTGCTCAATTGAGGGCCGAGAGTTTATTTCACCCATTCTATATGGGGATGAAGGCTTGATTGAGATCGAGAATTTTTGTGGCAACGCCCATAGACGCCGCTGGCACGTTAATCATTATTGTGGTTATCATGCTCATTTTGATATGTCAAAAGAAACATGGGAAGCCATGCGTAGCATTGCCTATGCGTATCGAAAAATGTATGATATGTGGTGTCGCTTAGTATCTGAGAGTAGGGCGCACAATGCCTATGCGGGTCCGCCTAATTATTCCCCCGAGGACGTGCGACGGGTTAATAGTGCGTCCGACTGGGAGTATTTTGTCGGGGCCCGGGACCGATTCGAGTTTGTCAATTGGCGGGCTTATCTGGTCCATGGCAGTTTTGAGGTGCGATCCCACGATGCTACACTTGACAAGGATATGATTTGTGATTGGGTAATGCTACATACAAGGTTTATTGACTATGTCAGTTGTATGTCTCTTGACGAGATTGACGACAAATTTAGCGGTAGTGTAGAATCTCAGTTTGCAGCATTGAGCGAAATTGTCGGCGAGGAGCTTGCTACTAAATATGCTGACCGTTCCGATGTATATGGGTCCAGTGTCAGACCAACCGAACTAGCTATTTTGGAACCCCCGTTCTAAAATTGTTCGTGGGAGGCGGCTTGGCTCGGTAAGTATTGCCAAAATACTTGGAGGGCATGAACGTGCAATAGGCCACGTTCTATCTGGTAACAGTTGGGGCTGGTTTACTGGCATTGAAAAATAATTTGACTATTTCTAAGTTTGTGCTATAGTTGTAGTATAGTGAGAGGCGATAAAAAGCCGTCGTCTACAAAACTCACTGGATTGCATTTAATCCAAAAATCAGGCTGGTAAGTGAGGGTAGCTCTATTTGCGGCCTTTTTGGAATCGTGGGTTTAGGTTGGGATGAAGGAACACTACGTGCTTTGACGTGGGCAAACCAGGAACGTGGAACCGATTCTCTCGGTTTCTTTGATTCTTCTGGTCGCATGATTAAATGCGCAGAAACTCCGTCGGATGCTTTACGGAAAGAAAATATCTCTAAGTGGCTGGATGCCTCTTGTCACGGGTCTGAAAAGTTGGGCCGGGACACTAGCTGGTTTATTGCTGGCCATACTCGCCTTGCCACCCGAGGCAAAGTGAACCGCCAAAATTCGCACCCATTCCGTTATGGCCGAATCATCGGTTCCCATAACGGGATGATCGACGCCCCAACCGGGTATGTTGTGGATTCGCAGCACTTGTTTGACGCCTTACATAAAGCCCGTGGTGACTATAACACGGCGTGGGCTGACATTACTGGCTACTGGGCTGTGACATGGTTCGACGATAACGCCTTCTATGTTCAGGTCCACAATGGTGACTTGACACTGGGGCGGAAGGGAACGATTTGGTACTATTCCTCATCGTGGTCGCATCTGGAAAGTTGCATCGGCATTGCCGATGAAACCATCACACTTACGGAAGGGCAGACAATCAAGTTTACCCTTGAAAATGGTCTGGTTGTCAAGACGGACCTTGACAAGTTTGTCTCGTCGGCCCCGGATTACTGGATCAAAAAGTATGGTTGCAGTAACACGAATGACTACGAAGGGTCATATAAGCGGCATAAAGGACGTGCTAAGGGAACATGGTATGATACCCAGGATTATACAACGTCCGCCACGACGACGGTCAAGGATTTTGATGCCGATTGGCGGGCAGCGTGGGAGGATTATTGTACCGAAAGTGAACACGCAAAGGTAGACTAATAATGCCAGAAACTTTAACAGCTACACACAGATGCGCAACGTGCGGAGCAAGATACACAGGGCCGCGTAATGCGGGGCCAGATAATTGTTCCCTGTGTCGCCGGTGCTTGGAGGAGTGTTTTACCTGCGCAGATTGTGGCGGGGTCCACTACCGAAGAGATCGGTACCAATTTACAGAAGATGGTCGGACTGTGTATGTATGCCCTTCGTGCTATACACTTCACAACATGTGGGACCCCGGTGTGGCCCCGGCAGCAGAGACCTACAAGCGGACAATCACCAAGCGGAGTTTCGGAATTGAACTCGAAACGTCTCGATGTCCTAATTATCGTAGTCTGCGGGGTCAAACCATCTTTGGGGCTAAACACGATTGTTCCGTCAGTGGCATGGAATTCACCTCCCCTATTTTGAGGGGTGACGAGGGGCTGGCGGCAATCGAGGAATTTTTATTGGAAGCCGAACAGCTAGAGTTTGAGGCTGACAGCGATTGTGGCTATCATCTTCATATCGACATGCGTGGTGAGTCCCTTGACGTTTTGAAGTCTGTTGCCTATGCGTACGCAAAAGCCGATTCAGCATGGAGGATGCTTGTCAATACTTTCCGGGCGAACGACTGTTGTTATTGTCGGCGGGCCGACTTTGACCGGACGCGGCTGGAGCGAATAACGGACATGGAAGGTATGACGTATTTCTGCCGAGATCGGGAGCGGTATTCCCTCTGCAATCTGAGTGCCTACTCAAAATTCGGCAGCTACGAAATTCGTTTGTATCAAGGAACACTTGACGCACAGGAGGTTTGTAACTGGATTAGGGCACATTTGCGATTTGTCGAATGGGCCAAAGATAAGACGTTTGACGAGATTGACGACGCTTTTCGAGGGTCGGGCGCTAGTCGGTGGGAAAGCCTGAAAGCCATTTTCGGCGATATCGAGCTTAATCGCTATTATGGTCGAGTCCGTCGTGGAAATCTTGCTACAGAAACAGTTTCTGCTTGACAATCTACTTTCTATGGGGTATAATTAAGCTATGAAGTACAAAGAACTATTGGCCGAACTCCTAACTATGACCTACGATCAACTAAATTGTGATGTGACCGTTGAGGGTGGCGAGTATGGTCTGGCCGAAAATGAGTGCATTGCCGCTGACTTGCGTATCTGTGGTCTCAACCATGACAGCCTTGACGACGGGCATCCAGTGATTTACATACCATGACAGACCCTAAACAACGTGCTGGTGGCTACTATTGGGTGAAAAATTACCGATGGGTGGTAGCTGAGTGGGATACAAAACATCGACAGTGGTATTTGACCGGACAAGTATCTGCATTCACAGACAGGGATTTTGTAGAAATTGCAGGGTTAATTACCCCGCACATAATTCACAAATTGAACTTGACAACTGACTAGAAAATGGTATTCTTTTTATATGTCAACGATACCGTTTTTCATGCTGATTCAAGACAAAGAAGTCCTAGACTGTTGTCAAGACCCACACGCCCTTATGTGGTCATTGCTTGAAGAAAAGGATTTTTGTGTTGCAGTCGGGGTTATCAATGAAGAGGGTCGCCGAGAGATTGTTGGCACTTGTGCCGAGTTTACCACTCAAGTGGGTAGTAAGGTTGCGTTTCTAACCTCTCCCATTGACGGAAATCGACGCCTAGTTAGTAAGGGCGGTATTGTAGCATGTATTAGGGAGCGGGTATGTTTGTTGTTTCGATATGGGTTGCTTTCTGATCCTTGCAATTTTTCGCGCGTATTGATGCTCGAAGGTTGCGCAGTTTAATTTGGAGCTATGATGCCAGCTTGCCTTCACTGTGGAGAGCTTACCACCGGCTATTTGACCACCCCTAACGGGTGTACAGTTTGTCAAACATGTTTCAGCACTCGATACTTTCTATGCCGGTCGTGTGGTCGGGTAGACTACCAGGGCGAAGGGAGGGAGGTATGTAGTCGATGCTACCGCGAGCAATACTTGTGGATGGCCACTGAAGTGCCAACAGAAACAACTACAAAACGCACAGGTACCCCGCGCTGTTTTGGCATCGAACTTGAGACAGCGTCTTGTCCCAACCACCACAAACTAAAAGGTAAGACGTGTTTCGGGGCCAAGGAAGATGGGTCAATTGACGGTCTTGAATTTTATTCACCTATTTTGTCTGGCGACCGGGGCTTGTCCGAGGTTCGCAAATTTTGCCGATTGGCCAAGCAATACAAGTTTGAGGTGGACGAAGATTGTGGATACCACTTACATATTGACATGCGTGGAAGTGCAGTAGTTGAACGCAAGCGTATTGCGTATGCGTATCGCTTGACCTTCAAACTGTGGCAACAGCTTGTCAGAAAAGATAGATGGATAAATAGCTATTGTGAGGAGCCAAGCTACAATGCGTCCGAGTTACGGGACACCCATAACTATACGTCTTTTGAATGTCGCCGATCTAGGTATGAATTTCTGAACTTGCGGGCGTACGCTGACCATACAACCTACGAACTCCGGGCACATCAAGGCACATTAGATGCCACTGAGATTTGCAACTGGGTGAAAGCAAATTTGCGATTTGTCGAATTTTGCAAAGATACCCCTATGGCTAAACTCACTGAACTGTTTGGAGGGACAAGAGCAAAAGCCAAGCGTAGCCTACGTAGGGTGCTAGGGCCCTCCCTCAGTAACTATTATGCCAAACTTTGGCGGAAACATGCGGTGGCAGTATGAAATTTGCAATAAAACTTAGTGCATTGCCGCCCGCTGTTATCTATGCCACGATTAACCGGCCTGTTGGTGGCGTGGTGGACATTCTCAAAGAATTAGATGTAGGTGTCGGTGTCTGTGGACTAGTCCATAAGGTGCTAGAATGGCTTGGCCAGCAATGCTCATACTTTGAGCTAGTAGAGGATGGAAGCCGTATTGTATCAACAGATACGCGGGATGCCGATATTCTTATAATCAAGGTGCCGACGGGTTGGGACGTGCATGAGGTGAAGAAATGACAATCCAGGAAGCAATAGACCAGATCGACGAGCTAAGGGGAAATATGTTATTTCCAGAAAGTCTTGGCCATTATTTGCCAGATGCCGAACAAACTAAGTTTGTTATGGCCATGGCCTACTTGGAACTTGCACGTTGTACCCTTAAGCTAATCAAACAATGAGAGAAATTATTATCGACGCTTGCGAGCGTGTGCTGCGCCTTGATTATGCGTGGCTGTCTACTACACTCAGCTATGAGGAGTGGATAGAGGCCCTGACAGACGACGACTTGTTGGCAGCATATCGACAAACTATAGTTGCGAGGTATATAGATTGACACCACGACCACCCCATCCGCTCGACTTAGCCTACTGGACACTTGAGGCACAACCACAATTCGACGTAGAGTATTTTACAGAAGACACCCTTGAATATGTGGAAAAGTATGGTCCTCTGTTAGGGGAGGGTCAGGCCACGATCTGAAAATAGTTTGGTCGCCATTTTCCAAGATTTAAGGCCGCTTATACGGTTCGATTGTAGGGGTCATTTTTGTATGGATTTTAATGCCGATTATTGGGGTCAAGACAGTCTGAATATTTTTGTTAGAATTTGACCCATATATTCCGAAAAATACGCCGCCTTGTCTTGACTAGACTAAAATGGCAGGCCGCGTAAGCTAGGATTATCAGCGGGTGCCTTGTGGCTGACGTGCTGGCAAGTGAGTGAGAAGGCAGCAATATTTTGCAGATCAGTCAATTATTATTGCAAACTGACTTGACTTCGTCGCAAAACATGGTAGTATTTAATTGTGTGACGGGTTTATAGTGCAAACCGACAAGAGATACAGCTACATGACTTGATCTTTCGATGACCACTTAAAAACATCGCCCGTGCAAGAGTTGCTGTAAGCACACTCTCGGGATTCTCGGTGTCTTGTGGTAGAATATGCCATATTAAATGGCTTCCAAGATGTAGCAACCCAGGGGTGGGCGTATCTCGTGCCTAGCGTGTTGTGTTGGTTGTGTGTTGGGAGTGTTTGCACTGCGGGCGGGCCTATGCTGGTAACTAGGCCCGCCCATTCTTTTTGTCTATGAAGTCTGGTTGTCGGGGTCAAGGGCATGTTGCAAAAATGCAACAAAATTGAAGCTGAGATGCCCGCCCTAAGTGTATGATACAATTAGACTTAGGACAAATTTGGGTAGCGACCCATGGGATTTTTCGAGGATCGCAATGTTGGGGAAAATTTGCTCGCTCACCCCTACAATTGATACAATCGGACAAGTAGCGGTAAAGTCCGACTATTGGGCCTTGTCGGCATAGGTGCTAGTCCGGGTATTTTGACTAAAGGTAGCATACCACGATTTTCTAGCTTGTCAAGCAAACTTCTCATAATCAGTTGTCGGGGTTGTAGTATGTATATGGGTCAATATAGTAAGTAAGATTGTCGGGGTCGCAAATAAAATGTTGTGGCTTTCCACATTTTTACTTGACCCTTACAATTGCTAGTGTAAAATAGAATATCACCAATAAAGGAGGCCCCGCAATGCCCGTTGCTACATCTTCCGTTATGCTGCCCAACCATAACCACTGTGTATTGTGTCGCCAATGGTTTGAGGGGGCAGGGGATGTATGCCCCAATTGCCACGAAATAGAGGGGCATACGCAATGTGATGATTGCGATATATGGGGTCACCATAATGATTGCGACGGGGCTAGTTATTGCGAAGATTGTGCCGATTCACATGGTTTTAAGCAATGCTCACAATGCAACGGGTTGGTTAAAGACTGGAAGGAATGGGACAAGGATATCTATTGTCCAGAATGCGCCGATGCCGCCGATCTTACAACATGCGAAGATTGTGGCGAACTAACTGATTCAATCAATGATTGTGGAGGTAATTACTATTGTGATGATTGTATGGGGAAGAATGGTTATACCCACTGCTACCATTGCGAAACCATTATACATACAGATGAAAGCCATGTAGGGGCGGATGATTATGACTACTGCGAATCTTGCTGGTTTGACTACTTTACAGTGTGCGATGGCTGCGGGGAGACTCTATGGATGGAAAACGCCATACGGACAAGCTACTCATGCCTATGCGAAGACTGCGCCCAGAATGACGAGTATTCGCCCAACAGGTTTCCCCCCGCAACGTCTTTCGAGCGGATCGGCCGTAGGCGCTTTGGCGTTGAAATTGAGACTGAAGATTGTCCCGATTATGAGGATTATGCGGGACAGGGTGCATTCGGGGCAAAACCTGACTGTTCAGTCAACGGCAAAGAGTTTTATTCGACAATTCTAAGTGGTGATGAGGGGTTGGCCGAAATTGAGAAACTTTGCCAATTCGCCGAGAAACATGGGTGGGAGGTCGATGATAATTGCGGGTTGCACGTTCACTTTGATATGAGCAACGAAACACAAGAGGGTATGAAGGCAATCATTGCCGCTATGATCTTGACCTATGATGTATGGAAAATGTTTGTCTATGAGAATCGGCATTGTAACCATTATTGCCATGCTAGTGGGGTGGAACTAGACAAACTATTCCAAGCCCCTGACATACACCGATTTTGCAATCGTCCGACACGCTACGAATGGCTTAATTTGTGTGCCTTGACGGAACATTCGACGTTCGAGGTACGTCTACACCATGGCAGCATTGACGGTAAGACAATCGTCAATTGGGTAAGGGGCATCGAGTTTTTCATGGGGTGGGCATCGTCGGTTGGTTGGAAAACAGTTAGGGATTGCCTTATTGCCAAGGATACGGCCGGACGATATGAGTTTATGTGTAAATTGTGGCCCGACGATCTAGTGGAATGGTTTAATCCCATGGTATCCGTCTTACAAGAGGTATGATTATGGATTGTGTACGTTGTGGTAATACATTCGAGCGGGGCCGTAGCAAGTCGCTATTGTGTCCTGATTGTCGAAAACGGGAGGCGCGTATACGTGCCTCCCACAATCGGAAGGCAAGGGAAGATGCAATGAGGTCCCTTGGCCTTG